>OGOJ01000027.1_pt1 | contig 124142 bp, 131 predicted proteins | sample 1552601 | NCBI WGS metagenome assembly OGOJ01 (sample SAMEA2580184, study PRJEB22360) | human gut metagenome | biome: human gut; feature: human-associated habitat; material: faeces | place: Denmark | collected 2008/2010
GGCTCAGGGGTGAACCCTAGTAAAAAGAACTTTGTATATACAGCGCATGCTAGAAATATAAGAATCTCTATTATAATGGGTTATGGGGTGTTTTTAACACATTATTAACGCCAAAGGTTGGCATCGGGGTTCACCCTTCACCGATTTCATCGCCAAGAGCAGAGGATGACTATTCGCAGCAGGATACCGCCCCCGACCTGCCCTTCTACGGGTGGGTAGGGTAAGTAAGGGGAGAGTACTTTCTAAGAGTTTCCTTATGTAAAGGTTCGTTTACTATAGGAAAGATATAGTATATATATAGACTCCCAGAAAAAGCGATTTCCTACTCACCCTAGTTACCCCCCGGCCGTAAACAAGATAGTTACGATGCCTAAGTATCATATTTACGGATGGTATTTAAGTCGCACACGGATCTTCTTCGTTGCAAGCAACGGTACTCACTAAGCCTCACAGCCAAAACTCCGAAGGAGCCAAAATCCGTGAGATCCGTGAGATCCGTGTGCGAAAATTCAACTTTCTTCTACAATTTCCAACAAGTTTCTGCTTATCGTAAATCAATCCTCGCTGAGGAGTTTCTTGATTTCCTCATCAGTCTTGGTGAGTTTGGCTTTACAAAGTTTCACCAAAGTTTTGGCACGTTTCAACTGCTCGGAGAGCTGATCAATATCGAGTTCATCATTCTCCATTCTTTCTACGATTTCTTCAAGCTCTCTTACGGCTTGTTCGTATTTCATGTCTTCTTTTTCCATAATCCTATTTTAGTTAAGAGTTAATAGTTTATAGCGGCTTCGCCGTTTAGCCAGATAGGTATAAACTATTAACTATAAATTATAAACTATTATTCAACTTTTGCCTTCACGCTGCCCTCGGCAAACCTCGTTTCAATGATGTCGCCAGACTTCAGTTGCGAGGCAGAACGGATACTTTTGCCATCTTTCAGCGTGATGCTGTAGCCACGTTTCAGCAACAATTCGGGGTCTTGTGCCTGAATGCGCTGGGAAAGAAGCTGCAGACGATGACTCTCGTTGAGCATCTTCCTTTCCAATATCGGCTGAATATTCTGAGAAAGAATCTCGAAATGGCGCTGGGCTTCCGATAGTTTCGACTGGACATTTGTGCTTAAACGGCTCATCAAGCGGTCGAGATAGGCTCCCTGCTTCGTCTTCACCAGCGAAAACTGGACAGGAATCGTGTTGTTTAATCTATCGAGCCTCATCTTCTCCACCTGCAGACGGTGCTTCACATTCTGCACGATAGCCTCTTGCGCATTCACCACACGGGCATAAACCTCAGTAAGATGATTAACGAGGAAGGCGGCAGCGGCTGTCGGTGTCTTTACACGCTGGAAAGAAATCATATCCAGCACACTCTCGTCCCTTTCATGTCCTATTCCCGTGATGATAGGCAGCGGGAAGTTTGCCACATTCTCGGCAAGCGCCAGGGTGTCGAAACCAGAGAGATCGCTCGTAGCGCCACCGCCTCGGATGATGACTACGCAGTCAAACTGTTCCCATTCGGCATTGATACTGTCGAGAGCAGCTATCACACTCTGCTCTACCCCCTCGCCCTGCATTGTAGCCGGAAAGAGGCGGGTTTGAAACTGCAGACCATAATCGTTATCGGCAAGCTGGTTGCAGAAATCACCATAACCTGCTGCCGTAGCACTGGAAATGACGGCGATGCGCTGGCAGAACATCGGGAGCGCCAACTCCTTCTGCAGTTCGAATACGCCCTCTGCTTTCAGCGTATTGATGATTTCCAGCCGCTTGCGCGCCATATCGCCCATCGTATAGTTAGGGTCAATATCATCTACTATCCAGGAGAAGCCATAGTTCTCATGAAACTGCGCGTGCACCTTGAGCAGTACTTTCATTCCGGCATGAATGCGCTGTCCGGTGATGCGCTCGAAATTCGGTTTGATGAACATCCATCGGTTTCGCCAGCAGGAGGCATGCGCCTTGGCAATGGGCGTATTAGACCGCTCATCCTTCTCGATGAGTTCCAGATAGCAGTGCCCGCCGTAGCCCTCGCGAGCCTCGGAGAGTTCCGCTTCCACCCAATAGCTGTCGGGCAAGGACATCGAAATGACGTCGCGGACCATGGAGTTTAATTCATAGAGAGATAATCTTTTTACTTTGAACATTGAGCTTTGAACTTTGAACTTTATGAATACTATTACTTGGTACTTAGCCTCCATGGAACTTCCTCTATCATATAGCAGCAAAACTAATCATAAAGTTCAAAGTTCCAAGTTCAAAGTTCCAAGTTTACTTTATCGCTTTTCCCGTCTGATAAGCCTTCCAGAAATCAGGCACACCATATCCGAATACATTATCGGGATGATGCTGATTATTACCAGCCAATCTCACGAGTTTCATAATCTGCTTAGCCGTCTTCTGAGGCAAAGCCTGCCAGAGACACGCTACCATTCCGGCGATGAGCGGAGAAGAGAAAGACGTTCCGTTATCATTGATGATATTTCCACGGCCCGTAATCACACAGGTAGGACTTCCGTAAGCCATCACATCAGGCTTGATTCTGCCGTCAGCAGTAGGTCCCACGGCACTGAAAGCCGCATTCTCGCCCATTTCGTTTACGCTGCCCACAGTAAGGATATTGCGTGCATCGGCAGGGAAATTGATTTTCTTCCAGCTTCCCATTCCGTCGTTTCCTGCAGAATTGACACAGATGATTCCCTTGTCAGCACACATCGAAGCGGTGCGGGAGATGAGGGTAGAATTACCGTCCTGCTCATAATAATGATGGTTGGTAGACGCATCATCGAAGCCATGATAGCCTAACGAAGAGTTGATGACATCCACGCCGCAACTATCAGCATATTCAGCCGCAAAAGCCCAGTAATCCTCTTCTGCCAGACTCTCTGTGCGCTCATCTTCACAGCGCACCAGCAGATATTGAGCCTCAGGTGCCACCCCCACGAATCTTTCGGGTTCGTTGGCAGCCATCGTAGAAAGCACCATCGTTCCATGCTCCATCTCGGCGAAAATATTCTTGGATTGAGGAACCACAAAGTCCCTAATGCCCGCCAATCTGATATTATGCAGCGCCGGAATCTTATCCACATTCATGAATCCGCCGTCGAAGACAGCAATCATCATTTCTTTGCCCAAATGTCCGGTTCTATGCAGCCGCTTGCCGTTGAGCGACTGGATCTGCGCATCGGCAGCACCATATTCGCCTACTCCACCAGTCCAATCGTTCAATCCCCTGCGAACGCTACTTCTGACGCGCTGACTGACAGAATCGGGAGCAGAGAAGACCTTCATCTTCCGGGTGATGAAATCGAGTTCATCCAGTTTCCGTAGTTCCTTCTCCTTATGAATGCGGACCAGCAGGGTATTGTTCCACTTGCTTTTGCCCACAATCTCGATGCCTGCCTCGCTTACAGCCTGCTCATAAGCAGGAGCCACAGGCAGATCGGTAACATCGATGGGCAGATTCTGCCTCTTTCTGCGCTCTATGGAACGGGGAGAGAGAAAATCTGCAGGGCGACTTACCGAGAAGGGAGTGTGACTGAGGTCTTTGTCTCTGAGATAAAGACGATACATCATACACTTGCCTCCCGGATACGACACCATATCGGTTTCGGCGATGCGGGGCAACCGCATCAGTTGCTCAAAATTGCTAACCCTGTCTTCGCGAGCAAACAAAGAAAGAGCGGTCATTAAAAATGCATAAAGCATCAAATATTTTTTCATCATTATATCGGTAGTCCGGTTTGTTATTGTTGTTGCTGCAATATTTTTGTATTGCATTTGTTAATGAGTTGAATTGTTTATTCTGAAGTGCAAAAGTACAGAAATTGTACGAAAACACCAAAGGAAAAGGGAAGTTTTTATCATGAAATGCAAGTTTTTCTCATATATATAATAAGGTATCAGATATTTTTTGTACTTTTGCAGACAAGTAGCCGCTGCAATTGCATTCTGAAAAAGCAGGGCGAGCGGCTATGAGGAAAAAACAGATATAAATGGAAAATAAACAAGCGACATTAGAATTAGGTACGAAGCCGGTGGGCAAGCTGCTCGTTCAGTATGCCTTGCCAGCGATGATTGCGATGACCGCCGCCTCACTCTACAACATCGTTGACCGAGTATTCATCGGTCAGGGTGTGGGAGCCATGGCCATCTCAGGTCTCGCCATCACCTTCCCCTTCATGAACCTCACCGCCGCTTTCGGAGCCGGTGTGGGCGTAGGAGCATCTACTGCCATCAGCGTGAAGCTGGGACAAAAAGACTATGCCACAGCGCAAAACATTCTGGGTAACACAATTTCTCTGAATCTCATCATCGGTATCGGACTGAGCATCATCTGTCTGCTCTTCCTCGACCCTATCCTGAGATTCTTCGGAGCCAGCGACCAGACGCTCATCTATGCCCATGAGTATATGGTCATCATCCTGCTGGGCAATGTGGTGAGCCACATGTATTTCGGTATGAATGCTCTGCTCCGAGCAGCGAGCAAACCCAAGCAGGCGATGTTTGCCACCATCTTTACGGTGATGATGAACGTGATACTCGATGCGCTCTTCATCCTCGTCTTCAAATGGGGAATACAGGGAGCCGCCATCGCCACCATCCTTTCGCAGTTGATGGCGCTGATGTGGCAAATCAAGCTCTTCAGCAACAAGAATGAGCTGCTCCACTTCAAGAAAGGCATCTACAAACTGAAGAGGAAACTCGTGGATAATATCCTTGCCATCGGCATTTCGCCTTTCCTGATGAACGTGTGCGCCTGCATCATCGTCATCTTCATCAACAACCAGCTGGTGCGGTTCGGAGGCGACCTCTCCGTGGGAGCCTACGGAATAGCCAATGGTATTGCGATGGTGTTCGTGATGTTCGTGTTTGGCGTAAATCAGGGAATGCAGCCTATAGCCGGATACAACTATGGAGCCCAGAAACTGGACCGGCTGATTCGCGTACTGAACCTAAGCATCATTGCCGCCACCGCCATCATGGTAACGGGCTGGCTGATAGCGATGTTCCTGCCTTACTACTGCGCACGACTGTTTACAACCGATAAGCAACTGATAGACTTGGGCATTAAGGCGATCAGAGTAGTGATGTTCTGCTTCCCGGTCATCGGGTTCCAGATGGTTATCACCAACTTCTTCCAGTGCATCGGAAAGGTGAAGATCAGTATCTTCCTCTCCTTGTCGAGACAGTTGCTCATCCTTCTACCGCTCCTGGCTTTCCTGCCGATGATATGGGACATTGATGGAGTATGGTACAGTATGCCTATCTCCGACTTCGCTGCCGCAGTCATCGCCGGAGTCGTAATGATGTGGTACATGAACAAGCTGAAAAGACAACACCAAGAACAGCTAAAAGTTAAAAGTTAATAGGGCTTAGCCGTTTAGCAAGATTGCCATAGGCGGTTCATGCTATAAATTATAAACTACAAACTAAAGATTATGAATAAGATTATCATAAACGTAGGTCGCCAGATAGGTAGCGGCGGGCATATCATCGCCGAGAAGCTGGCGGAGGATTTCGGTTGCAAATGTTACGACCGTGAGCTGCTGAATCTTGCCGCCAAGGAGAGTGGATTCTCTGAGAAATTCTTCGAGCAGAACGATGAGCAGAAGGGATTCTTCAAGTCTCTCTTTCATACCCATCTGCCCTTCCTGAGCGATAACAATTTCTATCACAACGACTTCTCGCAGGAAGGTCTGTACAAGTTCCAGAGCGACGCTATCAGAAAGGCTGCCGATGAGGGCAACTGCGTGTTCGTGGGCAGAACCGCCGACTATGTGCTGCGTGATTACAAGAATGTGATTAATATCTTCATCACCGCCAATATCGACGACCGCATTAAGGCAGTGTGCAAGCGAAAGAACATCGACAGATCCTCCGCCCGCAAGTTCATCGAAAGCCACGAGGAGCAGCGCGCCTCTTACTACGATTACTATACAGGCAAGAAGTGGGGACACAGCGAGAGCTACGACCTCTGCATCAACAGCAGCCATCTGGGAATCGAAGAAACAGAGAAGTTTATCGCAGAATTTATCAGAAAGAAGTTCGGACTTAGTGATTAATTAGTAGTGATTAGGGATTAATTTTAGGGACATAAAATATAAAACATCATATAAATGAAGAAGATTATGCTTTTGGGCTCAGGCGAACTGGGCAAAGAATTTACCATCGCCGCAAAGCGAGCAGGACAGTACGTCATCGCTTGCGACAAGTATGACAATGCACCAGCCATGCAGGTAGCCGACGAGCGAGAAGTGTTCTCGATGCTCGATGGCGACGCATTGACCGCAGTGGTAGAGAAACATCACCCAGACATCATCGTGCCTGAGATTGAAGCTATCCGCACCGAGCGACTCTTTGACTTCGAGAAGGAGGGCATCCAGGTTGTGCCTTCTGCCCGTGCCGTAAACTACACCATGAACCGCCGTGCCATCCGCGACCTTGCCGCCAAGGAACTGGGTCTGCGCACCGCCAAGTATTTCTATGCCAAGACCTTCGAGGAGTTTAAGAACGCTGCCGATGAAATCGGTTTCCCATGCGTAGTGAAACCTCTGATGAGTTCAAGCGGCCATGGTCAGAGCTATGTTCACAACGATGATGAACTGAAGGAGGCTTACAAGGAGGCAATGGAAGAAGGTCGTGGCGACGTGAAGGAAGTAATCATCGAGGAATTTATCGACTTCGATTCTGAGTTCACCCTGCTCACCGTCACCCAGAAAGACGGTCCTACCCTCTTCTGTCCACCTATCGGCCATGTACAGAAGGGCGGCGACTACCGCGAGAGCTGGCAGCCATTCCAGATTTCTGAAGAGGCTTTGAAGAAGGCTGAGCACATTGCCGGCGAAGTAACCAAGGCATTGACAGGTGCCGGTCTCTGGGGCGTAGAGTTCTTCCTGAGCAAGCAGGGCGAGGTTATCTTCTCTGAGTTGAGTCCTCGTCCACACGATACAGGTATGGTAACCCTCGGTCACACCACCAACCTGAGCGAGTTTGAGCTCCACTTCCGTGCCGTGATGGGCTTGCCTATCGCCGGAATCCATCTGGAGCACATCGGCTGTTCTGCCGTCATCCTCTCGCCAGAGGAAAGCACCGAGCCATTAAACTACAATATGCTCGATGCCCTGAAGGAAGACCACACCCGCATCCGTATCTTCGGCAAGCCAGAGGCTCACGTAGGCCGTCGCATGGGCGTCGTACTCTGCTACGGCGAAAAGGGCGATGACCTCAACCAGCTCCGCGACAAGGCAAAGCGTCTGGCAAAGACTGTATTGGGAACCGACCCATACATGAAGAAATAGACATGAAAGAATTAGGAAGAATTATCACATTACCCAAGATATTCGACCCAAGAGGCAACCTGACAGTGGCAGAGGGAGAGACGCATATTCCCTTTGCCATTGCCCGTACCTACTGGATCTATGATGTTCCGGGCGGAGAAAGTCGCGGTGGCCATGCTCACAAGAAATGCCAGGAATTCATCATAGCAGCCAGCGGTTCCTTTTCGGTAACACTGGATAATGGAGAACAGAAGAAGACCTATCATCTCAACCACCCTTGGGAGGGACTGTTCGTAGATGTCAATATCTGGCGAACACTGGATGATTTCTCTTCCGGCTCATTGTGTCTGGTTCTGGCTTCCCACAAGTTTGAGGAAGAAGACTACATACGCGAATATGACGAATACCTCAGATTCATCAGTTCATCCCAAAGTCCTAGTCTCTCAAAGACCGAGAATCAATAACGCTAAAAATCATGTTTGAGATCAGAAAATACACCGATGCAGACAAGGAGGCGTGGAATGCTTTTGTAGACCAGTCACGCAACGCCACCTTCCTTCTCAACCGCTCCTACATGGATTATCACAGCGACCGTTTCCATGACCATTCGCTCATGATTTTCCACAACAACAAGCTCTATGCCTTGCTCCCTGCCAATGAGGACGGAGATATTTTCTATTCTCATCAGGGACTCACCTATGCCGGACTGCTCACTACCGGACACGCCTCAGCAGAAAATATCTGTCAGGTTTTCGTTGCCATCAACACATACCTGAAGCAGGCAGGTTTCCGGAAGTGCATCTACAAACCGATACCCTGGATTTACCAGCAACTGCCAGCTGAAGAAGACCTCTATGCTCTCTTCAAGGAATGCCGGGCGCAAATCTGCGCCAGAAACATTGCGGCTGTCATCGACCTGAAGCATCCGCTGAAATGGTATAATATCAGAAAATCGGGCGCAAGGAAAGCCCTGGAAAAAGGAATCTTCATTGAAGAAAGTGAGGATTACGAAACGTTCTGGAGCATCTTAACCGTAAACCTGATGAACACCTATCAGGCTCATCCTGTTCATACCTTGCAAGAGATGAGCAGACTGAAAACATCTTTCCCTGACAATATCAAACTGTATGTTGCCCGAGAAGAATCTGGCAAGATGCTAGGCGGAACCGTTCTGTACATCAGCAGAAAAGTGGTTCACACGCAGTATATTTCCGCATCAGAAGAGGGAAAAAAGGCGCATGCACTCGATGCTTTGTTTCAGAATCTCATTAATATAAGGTATAAGGATTTTGATTATTTCGATTTCGGAACATCTAATGAAGAAGGAGGAAAGGTGCTCAACACCAGCCTCATCTACCAGAAAGAAGGTTTCGGAGGAAGAGGCGTGGTTTACGACACCTATGAATGGACAGTATAAAGAGAAATCCCGAAGTTCACACGATAGTGAGTTTCGGGATTTCTGCCTTTTACAAGAGTATAACTGTCACACCACGAGCAGCTTGCGCACCCATAACCAGAGCCTGCTCGATATCGGCAGTCTTGGAAGGACCACTGATGAAAGTACCGAAATTGTACTTCGGATCCATCTCAATACGGGCATAAGCCTCATGCATATTGTTCACAATCTTCTCTTTTTCGAGGAATATCACAAGGTATTCCGAGATGAAAAGCACCGCTTTCTCCTTCATGGTCTGAGGAATCCAGACGCAGCCATTCTCGGCAACCCCCACTTCACCACGAACAATACCCACATCAGTACCATTCAGGTCATTAGCCTCAGTCACCGTATCAGGATTCTTCTGGGCAATCGTGATTTCTGGCAGATGAGAGGCAAAGACCTTGGCTTCCGGATAAGCCTTCTTCACCAGCTCATCCAAACTCTCACCCTCCTTCGCTTCTATCACATGGCCACCTACCGATTCCGTCATCTCAATAAACTGTTTCAGCGTATCCTCATACTGGATACCCTTTACATCTACGGCAGGCATATCGAATTGAACATGCGTATTCTTGCGCAACTTGTTCAGGAAATCTTCTTTCTTCATTTTACTTTTCCCTCCTTCCATAATTGATGAAAACTCTTCTTGGCAAACTCAGGCATGGCGTGACCGATGCCCCAGGCATTCCAATTGCTGAAGTGCGTACAGCATTCAGGAACCAGATTGACAAGCGGAGCAAACTTCAGGGCTGTGGTGTAGAGCGCAGGACGGTCGAAGAGATACTTCATACCATTCGACATCGCCTTCTTCACAGGATCTGCCTTGCCCAACTTCTCCAGACTCTGGCGCCATACGTAAATCTGCGAACCAGGTCCTACCTTGGAAGGACAGACATTGTCGCAAGACAAGCACAAGGTGCAGGCAGAAACATTGTCGCTGTACTTCTGAGGATTCTTCAGCATACCCAGGTTCACACCAATAGGACCCGGTATAAAATAGGTGTAACTGTAACCGCCTGAACGACGATAAACCGGACAGGTATTCATGCAGGCTCCGCAACGCATGCATTTCAAAGTCTGCCAGTGGTCCTTATCGGCGAGAATATCGCTTCTGCCATTATCCACCAGCACCACATGCATCTCGGCACCCGGACGAGCCTGGCGGAAATGAGAAGTGAAGGCGGTGGTAGGCTGACCGGTTCCGCAGCGGCAAAGCAGACGCTGGAATACAGCCAATGACTTATAATCAGGAACCAGTTTCTCAATACCCATCGCTACGATATGGAGCTTAGGCATGGAAGTAGTCATATCCGCATTACCCTCATTGGTGCAAACAACGCAATCGCCGGTAGCAGCCACACCGAAGTTACATCCGGTCATACCTGCTCCAGCTTCCATAAACTGGTCGCGGAGATGATGACGGGCACAGCGGGTCAGGTAAGTAGGATCGTAGTTGCCGATTTCCTTGGAGATCCCCTTCTCCTCGAACATCTTACCTACCTCCTCACGCTTCAGGTGGATGGCAGGCATCACGATATGGCTAGGCTTCTGACCCAGAAGCTGGATGATACGCTCACCCAGGTCGGTCTCTACCACGTCAATGCCGTGCTGCTCCAGATAAGGATTCATCTCGCACTCCTCGGTGAGCATCGACTTCGACTTCACCATCTTCTTCACGTTATGATCCTTCAGGATACCGAGCACAATTTCATTAAATTCCTGTGCATCCTTTGCCCAGTGCACCTTTACCCCGCGGCTCTCCAGATTCTTGGAAAACATATCGAGATAATCGGCGAGATGGGTGATGGTGTGCATCTTGATTTCAGACGCATGCTCACGTAGGTCTTCCCATTCAGGAAGTTCCTGCGCCATTTTATCTCTCTTCTGACGAACAGACCAGAAGGTAGCATCGTGCCAGGTGGTCTTCTCTACATTCTGCGTAAACTTCGCAGCTCTCTTGGAATGTTCTGTACTCATAGTCCTGCAGCTAATATTTGAACAACATGAATAAACTTGATCGGCATCTTCTCCTTCTTGGCGATTCCCGCCATGTGCATCAGGCAGGAAGAATCCGGACCCGTTACATACTCAGCACCTGTAGCCATGTGGCGCTTGATCTTGTCCTCGCCCATACGGGTAGAAACGGCAGGTTCCTCAATAGAGAACATACCGCCGAATCCGCAGCACTCATCCTTACGCTCCGGTTCGTGGATGGTAATACCTTCCACCATATTTAATAAGTCAATGATTTTGTTGAAAGGCTTGATGTGGCGCTCAGAAGGAGATGACAATCCCAGTTCGCGCACACCGTGGCAACTGTTGTGTACACTCACCACATGCGGGAACTTGCCCGGCACATGATCCACCTTCAGCACATCGTGAAGGAACTCCACAACATCCATGATTTTCTTTGAGGAAATACACTCGTGCTTACCCTCAAGGATTTTAGGATAATACACCTTTACGTAAGCAGCACATGAGGCAGAAGGAGCTACGATATAATCGTAATCCTTGAACAGCTCATCAAATGTCTCTATGACCTTCTCCGACTTGTCCTGAAAACCGGCATTAGCCATTGGCTGGCCGCAGCAAGTCTGTTTTTCGGGATAACCCACGTCTAGTCCGTAATGCTTAAGCAACTTGTATGTAGCCACACCCGCTTCAGGGTAAAGGGCATCCACATAACAAGGGACGAATAATCCGACTTTCATTGTTGTTATATTTATCTTGTTTGCTATTTGTTTATTCTTTTTATACATGACTAAAAGCCGCTGCAAAAGTAACAAAAAAATAGTAATAATAAAAGATTTTAGGGAAGAAATTATGAGATTTGATGTTATTTAACTGTAAAGAATTGCAGAAAATTTGGAATAATCAAATAAATAGCGTAACTTTGCATCTAGAAATAGTGTGTCTACCATTTGTGAACTAACGCAAATGCAGTTTAGTTGCTAAAAACATAAATACCAAGACATATAAAGAACAAACTTATAGTTATATTTAATGATGAAGAAACAGCTTAAGAAAGTCCTCGTTCTGGGTTCCGGTGCTTTGAAGATCGGCCAGGCAGGTGAGTTTGACTATTCCGGTTCGCAGGCTCTCAAGGCTTTGCGCGAGGAGGGTATTAGTTCCGTCCTCATTAATCCAAACGTTGCTACAATTCAGACAAGTGAAGGTATTGCTGACAAGGTTTATTTCTTGCCGGTGACACCTTTTTTTGTAACTGAAATTATCAAGAAGGAGCGCCCAGACGGCATCATGCTGGCTTGGGGTGGACAGACGGGTTTGAACGTTGGTACAGAACTTTACCTCAACGGTGTGCTCAAGGAGTATGGTGTGGATGTGTTGGGTACTTCGGTAGAGGCTATCATGAACACGGAAGACCGCGACCTCTTCGTAAAGGAGCTTAACAAGGTTGACCTCAAGGTTCCAGTAAGCCACGCTTGCGAGAACATGGAGGAGGCTGTGGCTGCGGCACGCAACATCGGCTACCCTATCATGATCCGTTCTGCCTATGCGCTGGGTGGTCTCGGTTCTGGTGTCTGCAAGACCGAAGAGGAGTTTAAGGAGATTGCTGAATCTGCCTTCACTTTCGCACCTCAGGTGCTTGTTGAGGAGAGCCTGAAGGGATGGAAGGAGATTGAGTTCGAGTGCATCCGTGATGCTAACGACCGTTGCTTCACCGTTGCCTCTATGGAAAACTTCGACCCACTGGGTATTCACACAGGTGAATCTATCGTGGTGGCTCCAACCTGTTCTCTTACCGACGAGCAGGTGAAGATGTTGCAGGACATCGCCGTGAAGTGCGTCCGTCACCTCAACATCGTGGGTGAGTGCAACATCCAGTATGCTTTCAATGCTGAGACCAACGACTACCGTATCATCGAGATCAATGCTCGCTTGAGCCGTTCTTCTGCCCTCGCATCTAAGGCTACCGGTTATCCGCTCGCCTTCGTTGCTGCCAAGATTGCCCTCGGTTATACGCTCGACCAGATTGGTGAGATGGGTACTCCTAACTCAGCTTATGTGGCTCCATCACTCGACTATATGATCTGTAAGATTCCTCGTTGGGACCTTACCAAATTTGCCGGTGTAAGCCGCAAGATTGGTTCTTCCATGAAGTCTGTAGGCGAAATCATGTCTATCGGCCGTTCATTCGAGGAGATGCTCCAGAAGGGTCTCCGTATGATTGGTCAGGGAATGCACGGTTTCGTAGGCAACGACCACACCAAGTTTAATAACTTGGATGAGGAACTTTCTAACCCTACCGACCTCCGTATCTTCGCCATCGCCCAGGCTTTGGAGGAAGGTTACACAATCGAGCGCATCGAGGAGTTGACCAAGATTGATCCTTGGTTCATCGAGCGCATGAAGAATATCGTAGATTACAAGCACAAGCTTTCTGAATATAATACTCTGGAGGAGATTCCTGCCGAGGTATTGCGCGAGGCTAAGGTATTGGGCTTCTCTGACTTCCAGATTGGCCGCTTCGTATTGAAGACCAAAGATACCAACATGGAGAAGGAGGTGCTGGCTGTTCGTGCCCTGCGCAAGAAGCTGAACATTCTTCCTGCCGTAAAGCGCATCCCTACTGTGGCAAGCGAGCATCCTGACCTCACCAACTATCTCTACATGACATACGCTGTAGAGGGGTACGACATCAACTACTACAAGAACGAGAAGTCTGTCATCGTTCTCGGTTCGGGTGCTTACCGCATCGGTTCTTCCGTAGAGTTCGACTGGTGTTCAGTAAACGCCATCAATACAGCCCGCAAGTTGGGTTACAAGTCAATCATGATCAACTACAACCCGGAGACCGTATCTACCGACTACGATATGTGCGACCGTCTCTACTTCGATGAGCTTTCATTCGAGCGTGTACTCGATGTCATCGACCTGGAGTCACCACGTGGCGTGATTGTTTCTGTGGGTGGTCAGATTCCAAACAACCTGGCTATGAAGCTTCATCGCCAGTCTGTGCCAATTCTGGGTACATCTCCAGTCAACATCGACCGTGCCGAGAACCGCGGTAAGTTCTCTGCCATGCTCGATAAGTTGGGTATCGACCAGCCTAAGTGGAGCGCCCTCACATCAATGGAGGATGTCCAGAAGTTCATCGACGAGGTAGGCTATCCTGTTCTCGTTCGTCCTTCCTACGTTCTTTCCGGTGCAGCCATGAACGTTTGCCACGATGATGATGAGTTGCGTCGCTTCCTGGAGGCAGCTTCTGAGGTTTCTAAGGAATACCCAGTAGTTATCTCTCAGTTTATGACAGAGACCAACGAGATTGAGTTCGATGGTGTTGCCCAGAACGGTGAGATTGTAGAGTATGGTATTTCAGAGCACGTAGAGTATGCAGGCGTTCACTCTGGTGATGCCACCATGACCTTCCCTGCCCAGCAGATTTCCTTCGCTACAGCCCGTCAGATCAAGAAGATTTCACGTGCCATCGCCAAGGAGCTCAACATCTCTGGTCCTTTCAATATCCAGTACCTGGCTAAGGGTCGTGATGTAAAGGTAATCGAGTGTAATCTCCGTGCATCCCGCTCATTCCCATTCGTGAGCAAGGTATTGAAGCGCAACTTCATCGAGACGGCTACCCGCATCATGCTCGATGCTCCATATCAGAAACCGGATAAGTCTGCTTTCGATATCGACCGTATGGGTGTGAAGGCATCCCAGTTCTCATTCGCCCGCTTGCAGAACGCCGACCCAGTTTTGGGTGTGGATATGAGCTCTACTGGTGAGGTAGGCTGTATGGGTGATACTTTCGAAGAGGCATTGCTCAACTCATTGATTGCTACCGGCTACAAGATTCCTTCTAAGGACAAGGGCATCATGCTTTCAAGCGGTGGTGCCAAGGAGAAGGCTTCTCTGCTCGATGCTGCACAGGCGCTGGTGAAGAACGGTTACACCATCTATGCTACAGCCGGTACAGCGAAGTTCCTCAACGAGAACAACGTGAAGGCTACAGCCGTAGGATGGCCTGATGAGGACCAAAAGGATCTTCCTAACGTGATGCAGATGATTGCCGACCACAAGTTCGACCTCATCGTCAACATCCCTAAGAATCACACCAAGCGTGAGTTGACCAATGGTTACAGAATCCGTCGTGGTGCCATCGACCACAACATTCCTCTGTTCACCAATGCCCGTCTGGCTTCAGCCTTCATCGAGGCATTCTGCACAATGAGCCAGGACCAGTTGCAGATTAAGAGCTGGCAGGAGTACGAGTAATCGCACGCGGGAATAATTTTTATCTCACGCAGATTGCGAAGATTACGCAGATATTTATAAAATACGCCCTGTAAGGCAAGGCACAAGTTCTAGATTGTGCCCAAGCCTTACAGGGCTTTTTTATTCCCGGCAATGAGAAAAAGGAGGCGAAATGATGGCTATCTCATTATTTTATTGTACCTTTGCAAACAGAAATAAGAATAAAACATGATAGTTTGTATAGCAGAGAAACCGAGTGTGGCTAAGGATATCGCCCGAATCATCGGGGCTACCACGGCACGCGACGGTTATATGGAAGGTAATGGTTACCAAGTAACATGGACCTTCGGCCACCTTTGTGAGCTGAAGGAACCGGATGATTATACTCCGATGTGGAAACATTGGAGCCTTTCGGCGTTGCCGATGATTCCACAGCGATTCGGTATCAAGCTCATCAACGATGAAGGCATCAAGAAGCAGTTTGCTACCATCGAGAAACTGATGCAGGCTGCCGACAGCATCATCAACTGCGGTGACGCCGGACAGGAAGGAGAGCTTATCCAGAGATGGGTGATGCAGAAGGCACAGGCGAAATGCCCCGTCAAGAGACTGTGGATTTCGTCCATGACCGATGAAGCCATCAAGCAGGGCTTCCAGGAACTGAAAGACCAGACCGAATACCAGTCACTCTATCTTGCCGGACTTTCCCGTGCCATCGGCGACTGGATTCTCGGCATGAACGCTACCCGACTTTATACATTGAAATACGGTCAGAACCGACAGGTGCTCAGCATCGGCCGGGTGCAGACCCCTACCCTTGCCCTCATCGTAAACCGCCAGAAGGAAATCGACAACTTCGTTTCCGAACCTTACTGGGTACTCGCCACCATCTATCGCGACACCCAGTTTACGGCAACCAGCGGCAAGTTTACCAGCAAGGAGGAAGGCGAGAAGGCTTTCAGCACCATCGCCGGCAAACCCTTCACCGTTACCGATGTAAGCAAGAAGAAGGGAAACGAGGCACCCCCTCATCTCTACGACCTCACCTCACTGCAGGTGGATTGCAACAAGAAGTTTGCCTACTCTGCCGATATTACGCTGAAGCTCATCCAGAGTCTCTACGAGAAGAAGTACACCACTTATCCTCGTGTAGATACCCAGTTCCTGACCGACGATATCTATCCGAAATGTCCGCAGATTCTGAACGGAGTGAGTCAGGCAAAGATCATGAGTCAGCAGAAATACCTCCCACTCATCCAGCAACTCGCAGCCACCGGCAAGAAGTTGCCGAAGAGCAAGAAGGTATTCGATAACAGCAAGGTAACCGATCACCACGCCATCATCCCAACCGGAGTTCCGCCAACCGGACTCACCGATATGGAGGCGAATGTCTATGATCTCATCGCCAAGCGATTCATCAGCGTGTTCTATCCGGACTGTAAATTCTCTACCACCACCGTATTGGGCGAAGTCATCAACGAAGACGGACCAAAACCGGAGAAGATAGAGTTCAAGGTAAGCGGTAAGGAGATTCTCGAACCGGGCTGGCGAGTAGTCTATGCCAAGGATACGAAGAATGCCGATGATGACGATGCAGATAACGCCAACGGAAACGCAGACTCAGGAAACGGCGCCAAGAAGGAAGTGGTAGAAGAAAGAACCCTCCCATCCTTCACAAAAGGCGAATCGGGAGAACATCAGCCTACCCTGACGGAGAAATGGACCACGCCACCTAAGTATTATACCGAGGCAACCCTGCTGCGTGCGATGGAGACAGCCGGCAAATTCGTAGAAGACGAAGAACTTCGTGCTGCATTGAAGGAGAACGGAATCGGCCGACCATCCTCCCGTGCCGGCATCATCGAGACCCTCTTCAAGCGCCACTACATCCGTCGCCAGCGCAAGAATCTGATGGCAACCCCGACAGGCATCGAACTCATTGACACCATCCACGAGGAACTGCTGAAGAGTTGCGAACTGACCGGTATCTGGGAGAAGAAGCTCCGCGACATCGAGCACAAGACCTACGATCCTGCCGACTTCATCAACGGACTGAAAGAACAGATCAACAAGATTGTCATCGATGTATTGTCAGACAACAGCAACCGGAGAGTGACCATCATGACAGAGGAAGACCTCAAGAAGAAACCGGCTGCCAAGAAACCGGCTGCCCGAAAGGCTCCAGCCAAGAAAGCCGATAAGGCAGCAGCACAGAATGCAGATTCTCAGAATGCTCCTGCTCAGCCGGCTCCAGCTGCCGACCCAATGGTTGGCAAACCATGTCCGCTCTGCGGCAAGGGCGTCATCATCAAGGGCAAGACCGCCTATGGCTGCAGCAACTGGAAGGCAGGCTGCCAATATCGTCAGCCATTCTCGCAGATGTAAATCAATATGAAACAAATAAGATTTTATCAAATCATAACAGCAATCAGCTGCCTCTTTCTGATAAGTTGCGGCATTGAACAGAACCTGAAGAAAGCAGACAAGCATCTTTCTTTAGGCGAATACTACGATGCGGCAACCCAATATAAAAAGGTGTACACCAAGACACCTACCAAAGAGCGGGCTGCCCGGGGCAAGGTGGCTCTGAAGATGGCACGCTGCTATGATAAAATCAACAGTACGCCGAAGGCACTGGCAGCCTACAGCAATGCCATCCGATACAAGCAGGCAGACCTCAACGACCGCCTGGCTTACGCCCGGCTTCTCCTGAAGAACGGAAGTTACAGACAGTCTGCCAAGGAATTCGAATTCCTGCTCGATTCCATGCCCAACAACGTGCTGGTAAAGAACGGACTCGAATCGGCACAGAAAGCCCCAGTCTGGAAGAAGGAAGGAAGCCGGTACAAGGTAAAGCGGATGGATGTTTTCAACTCCCGAAGAGACGACTATTCGCCGATGTTCCTCAGCGATGACAACAGTCAGCTCTATTTCACCTCAACCCGCAACGAAGCCCAGGGCAGCGACCTGAACGGAGTGACGGGAACGAAATCTGCCGACATTTTCTTCTCTGAAAAGAACGACAAAGGCAAATGGAGCAAGCCGGAAGCCATCGGAACCGGTCTCAACACCGACTACGAAGAGGGCGCATGCTGCTTTACCCCAGACGGCAAGCAGATGTACCTCACCCAGTGTGCCACCGATCCCACTTCGCCCCGCTTAGCCCAGATAGTAACTTCCAACCGCTCGGATGCAGCCTGGAGCAAGCCTACGAATCTGGAAATCAGCAAAGATACACTCAGCTGTTTTGCCCATCCAGCCATCTCCCCTGATGGCGAATGGCTCTATTTCGTATCAGACATGCCGGGCGGAAAGGGCGGTCTCGACATCTGGCGAGTGCGCATCACTCCTGCCGGACTGGGCGGCGTAGAGAACCTGGGCGAACCTATCAACACACCAGGCGATGAGATGTTCCCTACCTTCCGCCCTAACGGCGACTTTTACTTCAGCAGCAACGGTCATGTGGGAATGGGCGGACTCGACATCTATATCGCCAAAGTAAATTCCATCACCCGGAAATATGAACTCACCCACCCCGGCTATCCGCTGAATACAGAAGCCGATGACTTCGGAATGACTTTCGAAGGTCTCCACAATCAGGGTTTCTTCTGCTCTAACAGAAAAGACGGAAGAGGCTACGATCATATTTACTCCTTCGAGAATCCGGAGATTGTTACCACAATGAAGGGATGGGTTTACGAGAAAGACGGTTATGAACTGCCTGCCGCCGAGGTGAGAATCGTAGGCAACGACGGAACGAACAGGAAACTATCCGTCAAGGGCGACGGTTCGTTTGTCCTCCCTATCAATCCGCATGTCGACTACCTGGTGATGGCATCCTGCAAAGGCTACCTCAACCACAAGGAAGAACTTCGGGTTGATTCAGCTAAAGAGAGTAAGGAATACGTGCTCCAGTTCCCGCTGGCTTCCATCACAGCCCCTGTACTCATCGACAACATCTTCTACGATTTCGACAAGGCAACCCTTACCGAAGCCAGTACAACAGCCCTCGACCAGCTGGTAACGCTGCTGAAAGAGAACCCGCACGTTACCATCGAACTCAGCGCCCATTGCGACTACAAGGGAAACAGCGAATATAACAAGCATCTGTCTCTGCGCCGCGCCCAATCGGTAGTAGACTATCTGATAAAACACGGCATAGAGAAAGAGCGCCTCACCCCTGTGGGCTACGGCAAGGAGAAGCCGAAGAATGTGCGCAAGAAACTTACCGAGAAGTATCCTTGGCTCAAGGAAGGCGATGTGCTCAACGAAGAATTTATCCTGAAGCAGAGCAAGGAGCATCAGGAAATCTGCAACCAGCTGAACCGCCGAACCGAGTTCAAAGTGCTCCGCACTACCTATAAATTGTTTTAGAAACCAATATCATAAGCATAGGTGCTCTACTGAAAAAGTAGCAGCACCTATTTGTTTTTCTATATTCAGCAATATTAAATCTTCGTTCATCGACGCTGAATGTCCGTTCATCGACGCTGAATGTCCGTTCAGCGACGTTGAATGTCCGTTCAGCGTCGATGAATGTCCGTTCAGCGTCGATGAACGGAGATTTCAAGAGCATAAAGATGATATTTATAGTAATAAAAAACTCTTTCTATTAGCACTAAAAACTATTCTGCTAATAGAAAGAGTTGATCATTTATACAATTGATATCAGGGAAGAAGCCTACTGACGTGCATCAGCCAGTTCATTATATCCCCAAACCATGATGAGGACAACGAAGCCAGCCAGCACCATCAGGAGATTCTGAGAGTGGGCGATGGAATCTGCCACATGCGTAAGTGCACGCGAACCGGAGAGGAGGAAATCTATCTTCATAGAGAAAAGCCACCCCTGAATCTGTTCCCATCCCTGACAGACTACTGCTATGATGATGCCTGCTACCACACAGGCTGCCGTCCATAAATGTTCCAGACGCTGGCGCTTAACCAGCGACATCGCTGTACCAGTTTCGGGTAAAGCCGGCAAGGCTTGCATCACCCTGTCGGAAAATCCGTCATCAGGAATCTCTGACATCTGGCAATCGGAAAAGAACATCTGTAAGAGTTCTTCATCCTGAGGGGCCAACGGTTCCCCTTTCATGCTCTCCAACTTCTTATCATTTATCTTATCGGTCATAACCATTCTTTTTTAAGTAACTTGCAAGTTTCTGTTTTCCACGAGAGAGATGCGACTTAATGGTGCCTTGCGCCATTCCCGTCACCTCTGCAATCTTATCTATAGAGAGACCATCCATCAGCTGCAGCGTGATGCATGTACGTTCGTTCTCGCTCAATATCCGCAGGGCATTGAGTAAATCCATCTTCAGTCCGGTATTCACTCCCTGCGCATTCTGTCGGGCAACCGCCGGCGTATCGATATCCTGCGTTTCCTTATAACTGCGGGTATAATCATACCACACATTATAGGCGATACGATAAAGCCAAGTGGAAAAGCTGGCTGTACCCCTGAAACCCGACAGATGGGTATAAGCCTTCACAAAGGTATCCTGCGCCAAGTCGTCACTCAGCTGCGCATCCCCCAGCGTCTGCCGTAGGAAGAACCCACGAATGGGTGACTGATACTTCCTGACCAGCAAGTCGAACGACTTGCGGTCATGAAGCATCACCACCTTCGTGACGAGAGAAATATCGGATAACTTTTCCACTATATATTAACTAATAATTGTTGTTTGATTTTTATACCGGAGTTCCATTATAACCTGTGCCCTGATCGCCATGGCGGTTTCTCCACCAATCCTTGATGGCTGGAAGCGAACCTATGAGGGTCTGTCCCAATCCATAGAAGAAGACCAGGGCTCCGATGCCAGCCAGGAAATCAGCATCCCACCAGGCAAACATGGCGCACAAACCGGCTCCCAGGAAGGCATTTCTCAATCCACGCTTTACCAGATACTCATCGCTCTGCTTGTCTATCGGCCGGTCGCTTTCCGGAACATTGATGCCCTTCTCCATCGCCATCTCCGCCAGTTTCATCCGGTCGTTGTGGCGGCGAATCAGATATCTGATAACCAGAAATACGATGATCAGCGGAGCAAAGACAAACAGCAGACCGAAGATGATACAGAAGATGATCATAACAGCCAGCGCTCCGCCACCAAATACCGAACCGATGAAATCGAACGGATCATCATAGTTGTCTAAACTGTATCTAGAATGAACAGACTTATTATCATTCTCATCATAATCATCATAGTTGGCCGAATCTGTACTGGTTGTATCAGAATAAGCCTCCAACGCCTCGTCGTCTTTATCCTTCGAAGCAGATGGCTGTGCGGCAGATGCAGGAGCAGCCTTTGAATCTACCTGTTGGGTAGTTGGATGATAACGATGTTTTGGAGCAGAAGACGCCAAAGACACTTGGGTGGCTCCGATGCTCATAACGAGCGCTAATGCCAATATTGCTTTCTTCATATCATTATTTTTTACTGTTTTACCTTGTTATTTGAAAAATTTCTGCTTCTTAGACGCATCTCTTCGCGATTTAGTTGCAAAGAAACGAAAAATTTCTTATTTTTGCAAACAAATTAAAGAAAAAGAAACAGAATGAAGACATTACCTGAAGATTTCAGAACATATACGCAGGCACTGATGGGCGAAAAGCTGTATCAGCGTCTGGAGCATGCTATCCTTGAAGAGGAGGCACCAACCAGTATCCGCATCAATCCTTTTAAATGCAAGGATGCTGATGGCGAACCGGTTCCCTGGTGTCCGGAAACCGGACGTTATCTCTCTACGCGTCCCGGATTCACCTTCGATCCGCTGCTGCATGCCGGCTTATATTATGTACAGGAAGCCTCATCTATGTTTGTAGATATGGCTATCCGACAGTACGTAAAAGAACCGGTGATGATGCTGGATCTCTGTGCTGCCCCTGGCGGAAAGTCGACAGCCGTAAGGGCTGCCTTGCCGGAAGGGAGTCTGCTCTTCAGCAACGAACCGATGCGCACCCGCTCGCAGATTCTTGCCGAAAACGTACAGAAGTTCGGTCATCCGGATATGATTGTTACCAACAACTATCCCCGCGATTACAAGAAATCTAAGTTGCAGTTTGATGTGATTCTTACCGATGTTCCCTGCTCCGGCGAAGGAATGTTCCGCAAAGATGAAGGGGCTATCGGCGAATGGAGTACCCAGAATGTGAACAACTGCTGGCAGCTGCAGCGCGAAATCGTATCGGATATCTGGAACTGTCTGAAGCCAGGCGGTATCCTGATTTACTCTACCTGCACCTTCAATGCGCACGAAGATGAGGAGAACGTGGACTGGATATGCGAAGAACTTGGCGCTGAAGTGATGGCACTGGAGGGTGTAGAAGATACATGGAACATCACCCGCAACCTCACGGGCACCGACTTCCCGGTTTACCGGTTCATTCCTGGCGTTTCGCGAGGCGAAGGTCTGTTTATGGCGATTCTGAAGAAAGAGGGCGAATGGGAAGCCGGCTCATCAGCCAAGGAGAACAGGAAGGATAAGAAGAAGAAAGACAAGAAGGTGGCTAAAGGAAAAGGACCGGAGATTCCGGACGGCTGGCTGAAGACTGATACGGAATGGATGCCTGCAGAGAGCAACGAGACGGTTTACGCCATTCCGGGCAGATGGAAAGACATCTACAACCAGGCTGAAAAGAACCTGAAGGTGCTGCATGCAGGTGTGAAACTGGGAACAGACAAGGGAAAGGGTCTCATTCCCGACCAGGCTCTCGCCCTCTCTACGATGCTCAACAAAGATCACTTCCCACAGGTGGAGTTATCCTACGATGATGCCATCCGCTACCTTCGCAAGGAGGCTGTGAATCTGCCTGCCGATACGCCTAAGGGGTATGTTCTGATAACCTACAGACAGGTTCCGATAGGCTGGGAAAAGAACATTGGCAACCGTGCCAACAACCTCTATCCGCAGGAGTGGAAGATCAAGAGTAGCCATATTCCGGAAGAACAGTTTACAGTTAACAGTTTATAGTTTATGCTTAGCATCATCGCCTGTATATCAAAAGTGCATAGAGCTATCGGGTACAAGAACCGGTTGCTCTACGCCATCCCATCGGACATGACCCGATTTCGTATGCTCACAACCGGACATACGATCATCATGGGCAGGAAGACATTTGAGTCGCTGCCTAACGGAGCCTTGCCCAACCGCCGTAATATTGTTATCTCGAAGACAAGAGAGCAGATAACAGGGTGCGAAGTATACACCTCTCTGGAAGAAGCGCTGGCAGCAAGGAAAGAAGAGGCAGCAAGGAAAGAAGAGGTTGGAAACAAAGAAACGGTTGGAAGCAAAGAAGCTTCAGATGAATGTTTCATCATCGGAGGAGCCAGCATATATGAACAGGCTTTGCCTTTTGCAGACAAGCTTTATCTCACAATCGTAGAAAAGGAACCTGAACATGCCGATACCTTCTTTCCGGAAATCAATCCGGCAGAATGGGAAGTGACAGAAAAAGAAATGAGGAATGAAAACGGCTTACCGTTCACATTCCTCACCCTTTATAGAAGGCAGTAATCCCGCAGGGAGCTACTGCTTTTTTTCTTTTTATATCTTATTTCTCTGCTGCAGCCTCCTCATCAGTTTCCTCTTCATCATCGTTGAAACTCTTGAGATCCTGCATAGAAAGCTGGCGGTTGATAGATGCATTGAAAGAGATGATGGTCTCGCTACGAGACAATCCCAGTGGCTGCAACTTATCATGGATGATTTCCAGGAGATGGTGGTTGTTCAGCGCGTAAATCTTGATAAACATATCAAAACCGCCTGTAGTATAGTGGCACTCCACAACCTCAGGAATCTTCTTCAACTCCTCTACAACCTGGTCAAACTTCTCAGGCTCCTTCAGATAGAGTCCCATATAAGCACAAGTTTCATAACCTATCTTTTCTGGGTCAATGATGAATTGTGAACCCTTGATGATACCAAGATTTGTAAGTTTAGCAACACGCTGATGAATGGCAGCACCGCTCACGTTGCAAGCGCGTGCCACTTCCAAAAATGGAATACGGGCATCCTGAGAAATCAGCTTCAGAATCTGCCTATCTAATGAATCTAAAATTTGTTTTGACATAATACTAATAATTTGCTTGCAAAGATAATACAAAAAATTAATAAAAGCAATTTTTTAAGAGAAAAACATGATAAATTAATATTATTTTCCTTTTTCTGTGGCAGAATAACTGATTTTTAGTGCTTTTGCCTGGCGCAAAGCCTGCTTTACGTCGGTTATCACACCCATCTTTGTCTCTTGGTCTGCTTTGATTGATACGGTCATCAGCTTCTGGTCTTCCGGCGACATACGCTTCTTTTCTGCCGAAATGTAATCCATCACTTCGGGAGCCGAAGCAAACTTATCATTCAACTGAATCTGGGTACCGGTACCATACTTTGTCTGCATCTCTTTGGTTGGCTTACCTATATAAATATGGCTCACCGCCGATTTCTTGGTCAGGCGGGTGAGTTCCTTGCCTTGTGGCAAACGGCAGTCTACCTTCAAGGTAACCTGGCGCATGTGGGTAACAATCATAAAGAAGAACAGTACGGAGAAAATGAGGTCTGGCAGAGAAGATGTATTCAACCCTGGCACTTCATGCGATTTCTTATGAAAATTCATCATTGTTTACCTCCTTTCTGCTGTTCAGTAGCTGTTTCTGCCGAATTTTCTTCCCCTTGCTTTTCTTCAGCATTGGCATCAACACGCTGGTCGGTTTGAGTCATTGCGTTGGCATACGACTCTGTGATGCGCTGCGGACAGATGTTGCGCACCTGTTCTTTCTGGTCATTGTTCAAGAGGGCATAATCCCTGTGATATTTCTTCTGGGCTGTTTCGTTGCGCAGCTGGCTATATGCTTCCATCAGCTGATTCTGCATCTGGAAATAGAGATTATAGTCGGCATCGCGGTCACTCTCAATAGAGATGAGATGTTTCTTGCCCAGGCGGTGTACAAAGCGGATGGTTTCTTCCTTGAGCTGGCTCACCTGCATCGGCTTACCGTTGACCAAAAGCGTATCGCCAGCCGTCAGGCGCAGCGCCATGAGGTTAGCCTTGTCTACCACCGACTGCTGCTGTTCCTTCTTCTGCGGTTCAGGTGAAGGGAGTTGGCGCAACAGTCCCTTATCCACATCCATCGATGTGGTGACAAGGAAGAATATCAACAGCATGAACGAGATGTCGGCTGTAGATGTGGTATTCAGTCCCGGGGTTTCGTGTTGCTTCCTTCTAATCAGCATATTTAATCCTTATTTATAGAATAGAGAGCCCAAAGCACTCTCTTTAGTTTTTCTTCCGAATATAACGTGTGGCACCGAAACAGACGGCACCGATTCCTGCCACCAGCATCAGGAGCGATGTGATGACAAACATATCTGAAAGCTTGAGCCAGAGCCAGTCGGCATAATTCTCGCCATTGATGAGCATCGGAGCAGAACCGCCCAAAAAGAAGGTAAGCAGCAAAACTGCCAAAGTTCCGATCCATGTGATGCGGAAGATGCGACGCACGGGAATGCCATTCACTACAGCCTCCGACTTGCTGCTGCGATAATCTCTGATCATCGAAAAGACTGCCAGACCTGTACCTCCTATCAGGAAGAGCCACATCAGCAGGATGAGCACATCGGTAAAGAGAGGCGCATTAAAGTCGGGGTTCTCTTCGAAAGGCAAATCGTAGCCTACCAAAAAGAACAGACCGAAAACCAGCACCGCCAGTCCTATCATGATATAGAACACCTGCTGCGATATCTTTTCGGCCGACTTCGTCTTCTGCTTTGAAAATTGAAATTTAACCATTTCTCTCTTCGTTTATTTATTCTTGGCAATAATATCCATTAAAGTAACCGCCGACTCCTCCATCTGGCTTGTCAGGTGCTCCACCTTAGAAAGGATGTAGTTATAGAAAACCTGAAGGATGAGGGCTACGATGATACCGAAGATAGTAGTGATGAGCGCCACTTTCATACCCGAAGCAACGATAGTAGGACTGATATCGCCCGCCTGCTGAATCTGGTCGAACGACATGACCATACCGATCACGGTTCCGAGGAATCCGAGCGATGGCGCCATAGCGATAAAGAGTTTGATCCAGGAGCATCCCTTCTCCAGGTTAGCCGCCTGAACGGTACCATATCCGCTTACCGAGCGCTCGATGTCATCAAGACTCTCGCTGATATGCATCAAACCCTGATAGCAGATAGAAGCCACCGGTCCGCGGGTATTCCGGCAGAGCGTCTTAGCCCCTTCCACATCTCCCGCCGCCACCTTCTGGTCGATATCCAGCATCAACTTCTTGGCGTTGATTTCAGAGAGACTCAGATAGATGATGCGCTCGATACAGAAAGCCATACCCACGATGAGAGCGATGGCAACGAGAGACATAAATCCCGCATTACCCTCTATAAACTTTGTCTTAAGAGCTTGATGAAATCCCATGTTCTCTTCTTGAGCCATCATAGGCAGAGAACACATCCATGTGAAAACCAATATTGCAAAACGTGCAATAGCTGTATTTTTCTTCATATACTTTATTATATATATAAAAGCGGAAAGAGGGGGATTCGAACCCCCGATTCCCTTTAGGGGAATACACGCTTTCCAGGCGTGCCTCTTCAGCCACTCGAGCACCTTTCCTGTTTTGAAGTACAAAATTATCACTTTTTATTCGAAAATCCACATATTCGTTTGCTTTTTACATTTCTTTAACTAGAGATGACATAAAACAAGCGCCCTGAAAGGACAAAAGCATCTATTTTAAAGCTTTTGCCCTTTCAGGGCGCCTTGTTGGTTGCATATTTAACCCAGGGTGTTGCCCTTGGCTAGGAGCTTCTGCCCTTTCAGGGCGTATGGCGTCTCCAAGAGTACAAGCTCGCTAGGCGTCCCGACAGATTTACAATCTGGCGAGACACCTAGCGGACTTCCCCGCTTGCGAAAGTTCAGTCCTTTACTTCTCAGGAATAATCTCGAAGATTTCTGCAGAGCCTTCTATCTGAAGCTTGGCAGCCTTCTTCACCAATTCCACCTTGCAGAATGAACTGTCGATGGTGGTAGTGGCAAGAACCTTGCCCTTGGCGTTCAGCTGGCGACATACCAATGATTTGCCTGGAGCCAACTTCAACAGCAGGGTGTAACTCTTTACATCCTTCTCAATACCCATGGTAAGGGTGCCCTTGTTGGTGAATGAGGTGCATGGATTCTCATCGAAACCATACATCGCTGCCTCCAGATTGTCAGCCTCTACTGGGAAGTTCAAACGCTCTGGAGTGGTTGGATTCACCTCGAAGGTGCGGACAGCTGCCCAGTTGCGCTTGTCTGACTTCAACTTCTTGATACGGATATAACGGGCCTCAACAGGAGAATCGGTCTTCCAGTTGATGATATACTGCTTCTTCAACTCGCCTGTCAGCGCCTTCCATTCCTTTCTGTCTACAGAATATTCCAATACGGTGTTGTCGAAGTAATCTACATCATCCACAGAGTTACGGCCCTGGAGGATTCTTACCTCTGATACCTGACGAACGCAGCCCAGGTCAGCACCAATCCAGTCGCCTGTATTCTGACCGTTACCCGATGTATAATAGGTGGTAGAATCGTTGTCGAACATTGCCTTGCTCTGGGTGGTTTTCAAAGTGGCATAGGTACCGATACCCTTATAGAAGGCAGGAACCTTACCGGTCAACTTCTTGAAGAAGCCAGATGCCATATCGTCCATAGACTGCTCGTAGAATGGCTGCAATACCATGGTTCCAGACTTATGCTTCTCGTAGGCAGCCACGTCTTCCTTGCTCATGCGGTTGTTTACGTAGCCCTCCCAGAATGCCTGGTCGTTACCAGCCTTATATTCCTTGATAAGACTCATGGTCTTCAAGCCACGCTCACCCAACTTGCCAAACTCTGTCAACCATGGGCGGAGTTCCTTCATCAGCAGGGCATTCTTGCAGTTTGCCTCCATCTGGGCTGGTGCATTCTTTACTCTTACAAACTCATTCTGCAGAGCATTGAACTGAGCATCGGTGAAGTTGTCGATGCGGAAGCTCTTGGTCTCCCATGACTCGATGCGGCGATAACCGGTCTCGGTATCGCAAGAGTGCATGGCGAAGGTGCGATATGCCTCGTGTGCCTCAGGAGTGAGATCTACCAGGCCACGCTCCCAGTTGTCCAACGGATTATAGTTGGCGATGTTCCATGCATAATCAGCCACACCATAGAGAGCCAGCTTAGAAGCCTCTCCGTGCTCCATAGGGTTGCTTACGAAGCCGCAGAGATCCTTGTTGGTCAGGTCGGTCTGCAAACCATAGGTAGGACCCTGCATGATGATATGGCGTGCATAATCGGTTACAGGGAAGTTCCACCAGTAATAAGCAGGGCGCTTGATGCGGGAGTTCACCCAGTCGAGGGTCTCGCGGGTCAAGTCACTACATACCACATCACCCGTCCAGAATACATTGATAGATGGATCGAGGGTATTACCGAAGATAGCCAGAGAACCGGTTGGTTTTGGATTCGCCCAGAGACGGGTATAATCGGTAGGACACATCACGAGCGGTGTAACATCGCCCTTAGCCTTCACAAATTCCTTTGCCAGGCGGTTCAGGAGTTCCGACTGCTTCACTGGGTTGGCACCCTCGCCCGAAATATCATCAAAGAAGATGGCGAAAGAGCGCACACCGAGGTCGTACATCAGATCGAGCTTGTGAACCAGGTTCTGATAGTCTTCCTCGTTCCACTTGATATCCTGTCCTGGATGGATAGCCCACACGAAATCTACACGGTTGCGGCGGCAAGCCTGAACGAGTTCGCTGATGTTCTTAGCCTCTTTCTCTGGATAAGGCAGGCGCCAGTTAGGACAGCTGTGATAAGGGTCGTCCTTAGGGCCATAGAGATAGGTGTTCATCTTGTTCTTTCCATAATAGTCGATGAGGGAAAGACGCACCTGATGAGACCAAGGCTCGCCATAGAAGCCTTCTACCACACCACGGTTTGGAAGATCAGGGTAGTCGTTGCAAGTGGTATAAGGCATCTGGCCCTTTGCCATCTCGCTGTTTACAATCTGGCGCAAGGTCTGCAAGCCATAGAAAGCGCCACGCTCATCGTATCCCACAATCTGGATACCTTTGGCATCAGCCTTCAGGCTGTAAGCACCCGATACAGGCTTCACGCCAGCCTTGGCAGCAAGCTTCTCACCGAAATCGATGGTCAGGCGAATGCCCTTGGCGTTAGCGGTCAGGAACTTCACATCATCAGCAAACTTACCTTTCTTGTCAATCACCTTGACACCCTTCTGCAGGTCGAGTCGGTTAGCAGCATCCACATTCAGGAGATGTGGTGTAGGGCTCACGATGAGTCCGTGATGATCCAGTTTCTTACCCGGAATCATGTTTACGTCCTGCTTTTCAGAACGCTGGCCGCTCAGGTCTTGTGCCTGAGTGCCCTGTGCAAATGCAGCCATCAGGAGGGCTGCCATCAACATTTTTCTAGTCATAATGAATAGTTGGTTTAGGATTTATTTTTATTAAATTTTATATATTTACAAAAGCTTTTGCCCTTACAGGGCGCTTTGCTGATTGCCATTATAACCCAGGGTGTTGCCCTGGGCTAGGAGCTTCTGCCCTTTCAGGGCGTGCTGCTTCTAGAGCTTTGAGTCTTCAGGGCGTGTGGGGCATTTCCCTAGAAGTGAAAGACACTTTCTACATTTTTATTCGTCTGTTCTGCAAACTTTTCTTCGCTCACGTTGTAGGCTTTTGCCAAGGTTTTAAGTACTTCTACCACGAAGGCGCTCTCATTGCGCTTTCCGCGATATGGAACGGGAGCCATGTATGGAGAGTCGGTTTCCAAAACAATGCGGTTCATCGGAACCACGGCAGGGAGGTCTTCACGCAGATGACTGCTCTTGAAGGTAGAAACTCCACCGATGCCCAGCACGAAGTTATCGAACGAGAGGAGTTCCTCTGCCTCCTTCTGATTGCCGGTAAAGCAATGGAACACGCCGCCCGGCAGGTCTTTCTGATACTGTCTGAGCAGATGCACCATCTCGTTCTGTGCCTTGCGGCAATGAATCATCAATGGCAAGCGGGTCTCTATCGCCCACTTCACCTGTTCCTCAAAAGCCTCCAGCTGCTCATGCTCGAACTCACGGCTCCAGTAATAATCCAGTCCTACCTCGCCCACAGCGATAAAGTCAGAAATCAGTGGAGAATCAGCCGTCTGCCCAGCATTTCCCGTCATGCGATGCTCCTCCAGTATCTTCCGGAGTTCAGCCAGCTGCTCCTTCCAGTCTTCCTTCACCTCTTCAGGATGCAAGCCAATCATAGGATAGGCGTAGCCCGGATATTCCCGGCTCAGAGCCAGCACAGCGTGCGTAGTCTTCACATCGATGGCAGGCAGGAACACCTTACCTACCCCCGCTTCTTTAGCTCGGGCGAAAGCCTCCGCCCTATCCTCATCAAATTCTTCCGCATCAAAATGCGTATGTGTATCTATTACTTTGAACATTGAACTTTGAAATTAGTACTGTCGCTTCATCATTTTCTGAGCATACTTTGCCAATTCCTCCTTACGCTCAGCAGGTACATTCACGGCATCCAGATACTTCTTGCTCTGCTCGAAATAATAAGCTATCTTATCCTGCGCCATTTTGTCGATACCAATCTCGTTGTAGAGACGGGTAACGGCAGCCACCTTCTCCTTGCGGTCGAACTCCTCGGCAGCCACCCACTTCTGCAGTTCTGCACGCTGAGCGTCGTTGGCATGGTTGAAAGCATTGATGAGCATATACGTCTTCTTGTTGGATGTGATATCGCCACCAATCTCCTTACCGAACACCTTGGTATCGCCGTAAACATCGAGGTAATCATCCTGCAACTGGAACGCCAATCCGATCTGCTCGCCAAACTTATACAGGTTCTCTGCATCCTCATCAGAAGCATCGGCAAGGATTGCACCCATCTTCAAGGCACAAGCCAGGAGTACGCTGGTCTTGAGGCGGATCATCTCGATATATTCCTCCTCCTTCACATCATTACGGTTTTCAAACTCCATATCAAACTGCTGACCTTCACCAATTTCCAGGGCAGTGGAAGTAAAGAGTTTCAACACCTTGGCAAGATGCTTTTCATCACATTGAGCCATACGCTCATAAGCCAGAACGAGCATGCTGTCGCCCGAAAGGATTGCCGTATTGGCATCCCATTTCTTATGAACCGTTTCATGACCGCGACGCAAATCAGCATTGTCCATCAGGTCATCATGCAGCAAAGTATAGTTATGATAAGTTTCCAGGGCAACGGCATTCATCAGAATCTTCTCAGGATTGTCCTTGAAAAGATTGTAGCCCAGAAGCATGAGCGTAGGACGAATACGCTTGCCACCCATAGAAAGAACGTATCTGATAGGCTCATAAAGAGACTTTGGCTTTCTTTCGTAAGGCAAATTAGCCAGAAACTCATTTACCATGCTTAAAATTTCATCTGCTGTCTTCATAATAATGTATAATTTATAATGTATAATTTACAATGAACAATTTATAATTTATAGCTGGAACACTACCGGGATGGCAATCATCGTGCGACAGACCTTGCCTTTATCGATGCCCGGTTTCCACTTCGGCATCATCTTCATCACCCTCAAAGCCTCGTTGTCGAGCAATGGATCTACCGAAGTGCTTACCTTGATATTGGCAACACTTCCATCCTTGTTTACGATAAAGGATACCACTACGGTTCCCTGAATCTTACTCTTCTGAGCAGCTACAGGGTACTTCAGGTTCTTGGTAAGCCACTGCATGAAGGCAGACCAGCCACCAGGAAACTGCGGTATCTTCTGCACGACGGTCAGTTTAATAGGAGCCTCAGCTCCCGGATTCTCAATGGGAGTTTCAGGAACCGCTTCCTTCACCTCAGATCCATCCACTACACCCGAGCCGTCGCCGATAACCAGTTCGCTGGTTGTAGAACTGATTTTCTGCGGTGCCTTCTGAGTCTGTTGCTCGGCAGCCTTCACTTCCTGGGTAATTGACTTAGAAGCAGGAGCCGAAACAGCCTCTGCACTCACCATATCTTTCTGGTCGGGACGAGCTGACATTTCCAGATCCTGTGAGAGATCTTCCATCGATTCCGACAAGTCATCATCTCCCTGCTGACCTCTCTGATATTGGAGTCCTACGAAGATGAAAGTAAAAGCCAGCAGCAACCCCAGCAGAAAAAATGTAACCCGCTTATCTTCCAGTTGTGCGCTATTTGATTTCTTAATTTCCACAATAAAAACCGTTTAAAATCGTTATTTCCTACGAAAACATTGCAAAATTACTTCTTATTATTGAAAAAAGCAGTATCTTTGCCAAAGAATTAGAAAATTTAAATGAAAAAATATGTAATTTCCGCAATATTGACGCTTTTTGCGACAATTATTGATGCTCAAGAGAGCCAAACGGGGTATAATTTCCTTCGCTTGCCGGTGAGTGCCCATGCAGCTGCTCTGGGTGGCGACAACATCACCTTGATAGAAGATGATGAGGCACTCATATTCCATAATCCGGCTCTCCTGTCATCAGTAAACGACAAGACGGTCAATCTCAATTATATGAACTATATGTCGGGGGTGAACACTGCCTCGGCTAGTTTCAACCGTATTGTCAACGACAAGGCTTCGTGGGCTGTTTCGGCTCAGCTTGTTGACTACGGCAAGATGAAAGAGACGGATGAGAACAACATCCAGATGGGTGAGTTCTCGGCAAAGGACATTGCCGTTGCGGGTTACTTCTCTTATATGCTCGGTGAAAAGTTTGCGGGTGGTATTGCCGCCAAATTCATCACTTCGTATATTGGCGATTACAATTCTATCGCTGTGGGAGTGGATCTGGGTATCAACTATTACGACCCGGAAACGGAATGGTCGGTTTCATGTGCGGCAAAGAATCTGGGTGGACAGCTGAAAGCTTACGACAATGAATATGAGAAGATGCCGATCGACCTGCAGTTGGGTGTGACGAAACGCTTCGCCAACACACCGTTCAGGGTATCAGCCACACTGGTCAACCTGAACCATTGGGACAGCAGTCTTCGTGATCATGCCGTAGTAGGTGCCGACATTCTGCTTTCGGAGAGCCTGTGGATAGGTGCCGGCTACAACTTCCGGAGAGCCAACGAGATGAAAATCAGCACCTCAGAAGATGAGGAAAGCAGTCATGGAGCCGGTTTCTCTGTGGGTGGCGGTATCAACCTGGAGCGCTTCCATCTGAACGTTGCCTACGGCAAATATCACGTCAGTAGCAACAGTCTCATGCTGAACGTAAGTTACAGATTATAAATTATACATTAAAGTTAGTTCGAAATTATGAAGAAAATAACAATAGCAATAGACGGATACTCTTCTTGCGGTAAGAGTACGATGGCAAAGGATCTTGCCAAGGAAATAGGTTATGTTTATGTAGATACGGGCGCCATGTACCGCTCGGTAACCCTCTATGCGCTGCGTCATCAGCTCTTCGAAGCAGATGGAGCCGTAAAGACTGAAGAACTGCAGAAGGAGATGAAGAACATCAGCATCTCATTCAAGTTTAATGCAACAACCGGTCGCCCAGACTGCTATCTGAACGGCGAACTGGTAGAAAAGGAAATCCGTTCGTTAGAGGTTTCCAACCACGTTAGTCCGATTGCCGCCGTTCCTTTCGTCAGAGAGGCGCTGGTAGAACTGCAGCAGAAGATGGGCGAAGACAAGGGTATCGTGATGGATGGTCGCGATATAGGTACCACCGTGTTCCCTAATGCCGAACTGAAGATTTTCGTAACAGCCAGTTCACAGGTGAGAGCACAGCGCCGTTTCGATGAACTGAAGGAGAAAGGAATGCCAGCCGACTTCGATGCGATTCTGAAGAATGTAGAGGAGCGCGACTATATCGATAGCCACCGCGAGACTTCCCCACTCAGAAAAGCAGATGATGCAATCACGCTCGACAACAGCAACATGACCATTTCTGAACAGAAGGCATGGCTGATGGAACAATATCAAAAAGCAATAGCAGAATAAGCTACAGAGAAGAGACTGCCGGGTTATTAATGCAAAAATACGTTAAATATACTACTTTTGCCGATAAATTTATTTTATTCGATGAAAAGATTTGGAAAAAAAAACTTCAATTTAGTATCTTTGCAACCATATTAACAAGGTAGTAATGATATAGATTATAAATTTTGAGTTAATTACTGTTTTTTGAAGGTGATAGGTCTTCGGGAGAAGATTTATCACCTGTTTTATTTTCAGACAGTTTATAAAAGATAAACCCACTTGACGTCGTGAAACACGACACCAAATGGATTAACTGATTAATAACCAATATATTAAGTTTTTCAACCAACGATAAAACTATCCTCTACCCATATACGGTGAAACACCGTACCAAGTATATCAAGTAGCTGATAATCAATATTTTAACTCTTATTACAAAAGAGCAGAGTTTTCCTTGATAATCTTATCCTTGCACTCTTCCATCAGCCACTTCGGCGTACTGGTAGCACCACAGATACCTACCGTTTCCACATCCTTGAACCAGTTCATATCTATTTCGTCAGCACTTTCTATCTGGTAGCTGTTGGCATTCACGCTCTTGCATTCCTTGAAAAGCACCTTGCCGTTCGAACTCTTTCTGCCACTCACAAAGAGGATGACATCATGCTTGCTGGCAAAGGCAGCGATGTTAGGCATGCGGTTAGCCACCTGACGGCAGATGGTATCGAAACTCTTGAAGACAGCGCCCTCAACAATATGCTCCTGGCAATATTCGATGATGCGGTGGAACTCATCGAGACTCTTGGTAGTCTGGGAGTAAAGATAGATATCTTTAGAGAAATCCAGCTGACCGGTTTCCTTCAGCTGCTTCACATCCTCAAACTTCTCTACCACGATGGCATGACTCTCCGTCTGCCCCACCAGTCCGAGCACCTCAGCATGCCCGTTCTTGCCGAAAATCACGATCTGTGCCTCCGGATTGTTGACATACTGCTTCTTGATGCGGCGCTGCAACTGGAGCACCACAGGACAGGTAGCATCGATGATTTCAATGTTGTTTCGCTCAGCAAGGGCATAAGTTTCAGGCGGTTCACCATGAGCACGGAGCAAGACCTTTACGCCCTGCAGTTCCTCCATCTGCTCATGGTCTATCGTGATGAGTCCCGCTTCATGCAGGCGCTCCACCTCCATACCGTTATGCACAATATCGCCCAGGCAGTAAAGTTTACCGCCCTTAGCCAACTCCTCTTCAGCTTTCTTGATGGCAGTGGTTACGCCAAAGCAGAACCCACTGCCGTTATCTATTTCTATCTGCACGATATTCATTTTTTAATCATTGTACATAAATCTTCACCACCACCTTAGCATGGTCAGGGTCATTCGTAATTATGAGGATACGAGGGTGTCTGACACGCGATTTCTTCAAGTCGGCAGCCACAGCCGTCACCTTCATCTTAACGGTCTCTCCTGGCTGAATCTTACTCTTCTTCAGATTCACCTGCAAGCCCATCGTAAACATCTGCATGCTGCGGATATCCAGTTCCGACTTACCCTTATTGGTAATCAGAATCTCACCCTTCAGCTTCTTCTTTCCATTGAAACTACCCAGATTGAGATCGGTGGCAGACATCTCTATCTTCGGAGCCAGTGCCTTCTTGGCTGGAGTCATGTTTTCGAAACCAGGAAGAAGAACGGCTGATACCACGATTTCCTTCTCAGGCGCAATCTTATCGCCAGGACGCTCACCGAGATAAACCGATGTCTGGTTCAAGCCCAGGTCGCGCAGTTTCTTGGAATCCAGCACGAAACTGATTTCGGCAGAATGACGCGGAGCCACCTTGGAAGGCGATACGAAAGCATGAAGATAGGATGGCAGATGCATCACTACCGGCTCCAGCACTTCGTCGGTAGGATTGAAGATATGAATGCGCTGAACCGGACGGTCGCCACGGTTCACGTCATCAAACTCCACCTCCTGGACATCACTCTTGATGACACCCAGCATCTCATCGTAAGAACCAGCGAAATCTACTACACTGCCCACTACCCTTCCCCTCATAGAGAGGATGAACGGCTCTTCATCCGCATTGGTATAGAGGCAAACCTGCTTGGTGAAAGTACCCATCTGCTTGGCATCGTATACCGCCTTGATGACGAAACTTTCGCCGGCAGCTATGCTCGTCTTCGGATAATCTACCTCCGTACATCCGCAGCTTTTCAATACATTGTTGATAACCAACGGCTTGTGCCCGTCATTCTTCAGCACGAATTCGGCAGTTACAGGCTTGTGGAACACCACCTGTCCGCAGTCTACCACCTCGTGCTGGGTTGTAATCTTCTGTGCTGATGCAGGCAGCGCCAACAGCGCTGAGAGCATCCATATATTCATCCGTTTCATACTATTCTATTTTAAATTATCAATCTATAAACTTTTAACTATCAATTATTAACTTTCAATTCATAGGTCTCTGTGCGGCCACTAAATTCCGGACTGTAGGTACACTCAGCGATGCAAGTTCCGCTCTGATAGTCGCCCTTTCTATCCACGTAATACTCCATTTCTACGATGTGCTTACCTTTAGATAAACGATCGAAATAGAAATTTGTTGCATGGTCTCTTGGAGAAACATAGCAGCCTATGCTCCACTGATAACCGCTCAACTGGTTAACCGGCTCCAGGCATGCCGCACGCTTATCCGTAATCTGCACAAAGTCGTAGTCGCGGTCGGCGGTGATGATGAGCGTTACCTTCACCTTCTCGCCTACCTGCGCATTGCCCTTGCTCTCAGATTCGGCTGGAACGATGACACGGCGCACCTTGATGCCCGACTCCATGGAACCGATTTCGCTGATAGGCTGCTTAAACTCTGCATAGACAGCTCCCCAGCTGGTATAATCGCTCTTTTTGTCGATGCTCAGCTTAGATGCCTTGCCCGGTCTTTCGGTCTTCACATAGCCCAAAGTAGTGGAATCCTGCGGCATCGGCAGCAGCTTGCCATCCAGTTTCAGCACGGCATTCTCAGTCTTCCTGCTCCAGTTGCTCTCATTGCCCTTCATAAAGGCGTAGACGGCATCCACGGTGTTCACTGGCGTATCCCAAACCTGGGTGCGTTTCGACATCAGGAGCCAGCGCTGCATCTCCTCGATGGTCTGCTGTTTGCTAATAGCAAACGATGCTGATGAAATAGCAGCTATAGACTGAGCATCCAAAGCCTGTAGAGCCTCGATGGCAGCCACCTCTGTCGGAATCTTATAGTTTCTCCAACTATAGTACGCCTTGCGAGTATCATAATATCTGCCCATATCCTCACGATAGACTGAATATTCCTCCATGCTCTTCAAGTAGTCGGCAGCCGTCTTGTAATCGTAGTTTAGGGCGAGTATCACAGCAGCCTTCGCCTTGCCATAGATGGTCAACGAACGGGTCATCTTCTTCAGTTTTCCGAGGAGATAATCCATGTCATTCAAAGCAGGAGCTTTGAGTTTCACACAAGTCCCATCCATTGCGACAATATAGAGATAATGCAAAGCCACCTCGCTTGGCGTAGCCTGGTAAGCCTCGCCCTTCTTGCCATTGCGAGCGGCTTTCTGCGCAGCCTTTGCCTCATCCTCCTTCATCGCCTTCACCTCACGAGCCGTTTGCTGACGCAGATAGTCGATTGCTCCCGAAAGCATACTTGCGGTAGAGGATTGTCTGCCCACGATGGCATTGAGACGAACCATCATCTCTGCCACAGCCGTGGTCATATATCTGCTGCCGCTCATGCCCTTCCACCAAGAGAAGGAACCATCCTTGTTTTGGAGTTTCTTCAGGAGAGCGACATACTTGTTCACCTTCTTTTCCAAGGTATCAGAAGCCGATGTCAAGCCCGAAGCATCGTCGATGTCCTTGGCATTCACGTTCAAGGTCTTCTGGACATGGCGGCTCACGGTGTTGGCATAGATGGCAGCCATCAAGGAGAGTGCATCCTCCTCGGTAGGATTACTGATAGCTGGCAGCGCCTTCACCATCAGCCAACTAGGATTGTTGGTGTACTCGATGGTTACCTTGGCATCTTCAGCACCCTTCGCCTGCTTGCCCTCCTTGTTCAGAAAGAGTTTGCTCAGGTCGAAGCTCTGCTCACCCTTCTGATGCAGGGTGATAGGCAGGGTGTTCACCACGAGTTCACGGTTGCTCAAAACCGGCAGATAGTGCTGTTCACCATCGCTGTAGCCATTACCGGCAGCCACCACCTTATTAATATATACGCCTTCTTTCAGTCCCTGGACATCAAAGGAGATGGTAGCAGAGCCCTCGGCATCGATGCAGTAGTTCTGAGTCTTCTGCCAAACCACCTTGTTGGTCTCCGGATCGAGAATCTGCATACGGGTGTCGCCGCTCACCTTCTTGTCGGAAGTATTGAAGAGTTTCACCACGATGGTGCTCTTATCGCCCTCACGCAGGAAGCGAGGCATGTTAGGCTGCACCATCACGGTCTTCTGAGCCACAGCCTCATCTACCAGCAAACCATTGCGCATCTCCTTGTCATGAGCCAAGCCCATGAACTTCCAGGTAGTCACGCTCTCCGGCAGGGTAAACCTGATGGCTACGTTGCCATTGTTGTCGCTCTCTAAGGCAGGATAGAAGAAGGCGGTCTCGTTCATATTCTCACGCACCTGTACCTTATCGAGGAACAGTCCTGCATCTGAGCCAGAACCGCCGGCAAACTGCGGCATCTCCTCTACTACATCAAAAACCTTGTTGGCAGATGGAGCAGCCGCTCCGACACGGGTCATTTTAGAGCTGCGAATCCAGATGCCTTTCGCTTCTTCTCGAACCACCTCGTCTTTTTGTATACGAACAGACTCAACGGTTCCGTCAGAAGAACGTTCCAACTTGCTCAGCTCCACCGCTTGCATATAAGCATAATAGCTAAAGTATTTGCCATCAAACTTATCTACATCCAGTTGTTTCTGGTCAAAATATTTAGTAGGATAAACACCCAATAAATCCATCTTATAATACCACAGATTACTCGTCCAGTAGCAGCTTGGCAACCATTGGCTGAATCCGAGCGACATTTTCCAGGAATGCGGGGCTATCTGGTCGAGCGACTTGTCATAGAGTACGCTCATCAGCTGCGCCTTGGCTGGCTTGCCGTCAGGGGTGGTAATCTTCAGCGTCCACTCCTCCTTCTGTCCAGGGGTCAGACGGTTGCGGAAGGTCTTCCAGGCGATATCCAGTTTCTTCTCAGGCAAAGGACGGGCGATGCTCATCATTCGGGTATAGCACTTACCTTGCTTCACGAAACTATAGTTCAGTACGATGCCCGACGCATATTCCTCCTTGTAGGTGAAAGGCAGGGTCACGATGCTGTCGCCCAACTCCCAGGCGCCTTTCTCCAGCAGTTTGTTGCCGGCGATGATGGAATATACGATGTGCGCTCCGTTCTCCGAAGAGCCCACCTGGATATAGACCGGCTTGCCATCACGAGGGAAAGTCTTCGCCGTCTGATAATACCATTCGGTAGTTGGCTCCACCGGATGGGTATCCTTCATGCTGAAGAGCGTGAACTTCTGCTGCAGGGTATCCTGTCCGCAGATTGCCTCCAACTGATGAACGCCAGATTTCCAAACGAGGGAAGAAGAGGCAGAGGAAGAAGCATATTCCTTGATAGAAACCGGTGCATTCGCCTCGGCATCCTTCCATTCGCCCTTATCAATGCGATATTTCAACCTACTAGAAATCGGCATACCACTGGCATTGCGGTAAGCGAAGGTCACCGTCTTCAGACTGTCTGTTTCGATACGCTTAGGAAGATTCACCGTGAGGATGGTTGGCTTGGTGCCCAGAGGCAGACTCATCACGCCCTCGTGGCTCTCGCCGCTGATGTCGGTAACGATGGCTGAGACCTCGAAGTTGAAGAAACGGGCGATGCGCATGAACTCGCTCATATCAGCCTCGTCTTTTCCTGACAAGGAAGCCTCCAGCGGAATTTCCACATCGAAGGTTCCGTCCTCACGAGTCACGCAACTGTCTGTCTTTACCAGCTGTCCGGCAGAGCCTGCGCCCCACCACCAAAGCTGGTTTCTGCGAGTCACCTGATACTCCACCTTGGCACCCTGCACAGGCACACCAGAGTAGGTCTTGGCTGTAGCCTTCACCACTACAGTATCGCCCCAGTTATATTTCTCATTCACCTTCGGGAAGGTAATCTCGAAGGTTGGACGCTTGTATTCCTCCACTCTTACATATTTTGTTACCGTTCCATTCACGGAGATGAAATACAGTCCCGTCTGTCCCTCCTTCGGCAATTCGAAATCTACGGAAGCCGTACCGTATTCATCGGTAGTAGCCTTCTGCTCAGCCACCTGCTTCCCGTTAGCATCTCGCAGGATAAAATTCAGTTCCATGCTCTTGCCAGGCACACTGGCATCCAAGCCCTTCTTCACGATGTAGGAAATGGCTGAGGCATGCACGGTCTGACCCGGGCGATAGATGCTGCGGTCGGTAAACAGCTGATGTTTAATCTTGTCATCCTTCTGTTCGTAATAGCGGGTGCGAGAAAGATAGATATCCTTGGCAGGCGTAAACTTGTCATTGCTGGTGGAAATCAAGACGTTTCCATCCACATTCTTGAAGTAAGCCTCGCCGTTCTCATCGGTAGTCAAGCGAGCATGAACCAGTCTCTTCCACTTGCCCGTCTTCACATCATAATCCCTGTCATAGAGCATGATTTTCGCACCCGGTACAGGCTGTCCATCGGTAGCATTCACCACTACATAGCGATGTTTGTCATCAGGCAACTGCTGGATCATCACCGCCAGATTGCTGACATAGAAGAGTTCTCGCTGCGGAGCGATGCCGGTATTATCCGAAGTCACCTCCATCAGATAGGCACCCAGTGGCAGATTGCCACCGATTTCGATGGAATCCTTCACCGTTTCATAATCCGGCCGACCGTAGTAGTCGCGGCTAAAATCCTTCTGATGCAGCTTCGTAGTCTTCTTCAGGAGCATCTTATAGGTAGCCTCATCCTGCGCATTATAATCGTTATCTGCCGTAATATTGAGGCGGGAGATGCTGATTTTCAGGTTCTGGAGATTACGCACATCCAGCTGCACCCAAACCTTCTCCCCAGGTCGCAATACCTGCGGCATATCCTTCACCCGGAACATCGGTTCGGTAAGTCGCTTCTGCGCATTTCTCAGTTCGTTCATTCTCGACCATTCACCCCAGCGGCTCAGCGCATAGTTGATATAGTTGAGCTTATCCTGCGGTTTGGCATCGGTAGCACCTTCCATGAAGCGGAAATGCTCCACGGCAAGTTCGCCTGCCTCCGGAATATCCTGATAAATCTGGATGAGCGAGTCGATGGTCTGCAGATACTTCGATTTCTTCACCTCTCTCACGTCGTCCTGGCGGTATTTCTCGATGAGCTTATAGGCACAGAGACAAGCCGCACCCCGATTGCCCACCTTATTATAATAGGTGTACAGCTGCAGATACGCCTCCTTGCTGTCTGCCTCGAATCCGATGAGATGCAGCAGATCGTTGTTAAAGGAACTGCCATCCACGCCCTTCAGCGTCAATGGAACATACTCTGCAGATGTATGTCGAGCAAGAAGTTCAGGCTGTCCCAAGGCCTTCTTGAAGAACTCCTGGCTTTTCTTTTCGTTCATATCACGGTACACCTTGCCCAGCACGGCATATCTCACCGCCTTCAATGCGGGGTCGTTCACCTTCAGCACCTCTGCTTCCATCCGCTTCACGTTAGGCGTCAGCGAGTCAGCCGAAATCTCTTTCCAGAGTGTCATCTGTCTCATCTCAGCCGCCAGCAGCTGCCCGTAATCTTTGGCAGCCGAAGCCTTGGCGATGATTTTCTTCATCACCGCGATTTCGCTCTTAGGCTGGTCCTTCTGAGCATTGATTTCAGCTTGCTTCCACAAGTTGTCGTATGTCTGAGCTGCTACCTGCATCGTAGCAAAGAGGGCTATCAGAAGTGATAAAATGTTTCTTTTCATAAGCCAATTGTATAAAATGTTTATAGAATGATGATAATCATCAAACTTTTCATTGCAAAAATACAAAAAAAAACTGTTTTCTAACCCCGAAACTTAAACTTTTTACTATCTTTGCACCAAAATAGTATATTTTACCAAGAAATAACATTAAAAAAACAATGGCAGAAAAAAAGTATGGTCATTTTGATGACGCCAATCGCGAATACGTGATTACTGACCCAAAGACCCCATGGCCTTGGATCAATTATTTGGGTAACGAGGATTTCTTCTCGCTCATCTCAAACACAGCAGGTGGTTATTCCTTCTACAAGGATGCCAAGTTCCGTCGCATCACCCGTTATCGCTACAATGGTGTGCCGATGGATAACGGCGGTCGCTATTTCTATATCAAAGATGGCGATACCGTATGGAACCCGGGATGGAAACCTTGCAAGACACCACTCGACAGCTACGAGTGCCGCCACGGCATGAACTATACCCGCATCACGGGCAGCAAGAACGGCGTAGAGGCGAGTGTGCTTTTCTTCGTACCACTCCATACATGGGCTGAGGTGCAGAAGATGACGCTGAAGAACCAGACTGAGGAGGTGAAGACCCTCAAAGTGTTCTCCTTTGCAGAGTGGTGCCTCTGGAATGCTGCTACCGACATGGAGAACTTCCAGCGCAACTTCTCTACGGGCGAAGTAGAGGTAGAAGGTTCTACCATCTATCACAAGACCGAATATCGTGAGCGCCGCAACCACTATGCTTTCTACACAGTGAATACCGAGATTCAGGGCTACGATACCGACCGCGAGAGCTTCATCGGACTCTACAACGAGTTTGCCGAGCCTGAGGCTGTGCTGGAAGGCAAGCCACGCAACAGCTTTGCCCACGGCTGGAGCCCTATCGCATCTCATTATATCGAGGTTACCCTGCAGCCAGGCGAGAGCCGCGACCTCATCTTCCTTTTGGGATATGTGGAGAACGAGCAGGACAAGAAGTTCAGCGCCAAGAAGGTAATCAACAAGGAGAAAGCTCATCAGCTTATCGCCAAGTTTGATACCACAGAAAAGGTGGATGCTGCCTTCGCAGAACTCAACCAGTACTGGGATAACCTGCTGAACATCTTCACCGTGAAGAGCGGCAACGACAAGTTAGACCGTATGGTGAACATCTGGAACCAGTATCAGTGCATGATCACCTTCTGTATGTCGCGTTCGGCTAGTTTCTTCGAGAGCGGCATCGGTCGAGGCATGGGCTTCCGCGATTCCAACCAGGACCTCGTAGGTTTCGTTCATCAGATACCTACCCGTGCCCGCCAGCGCATCATCGATATCGCCAGCACCCAGTTCCCTGACGGTGGCTGCTACCACCAGTATCAGCCGCTCACCAAACGCGGCAACAACGATATCGGTGGCGGTTTCAACGACGACCCTTGCTGGCTCATCTTCGGTACCGTAGCCTATATCAAGGAGACGGGCGACTTCTCTATCCTCGCTGAGCAGGTGCCTTTCGACAACCAGCCAGGCACAGAAGTAAGCCTCTTCGAGCACCTCAAAATTTCGATGAACCATGTTATCAACAACCTGGGTCCACACAAGTTGCCACTCATCGGAAGAGCCGACTGGAACGACTGTCTGAACCTGAACTGCTTCTCCTGGGACCCTAACGAGAGTTTCCAGACCACCGAAAACAAGGGCGAAGGAAGCAAGGCAGAGAGTCTGATGATAGCCGGTCTGTTCGTGGTTACCGGCAAGGATTATGTGGCTCTGTGCAAGCAGCTTGCCAAGGAAGCTTTGGAAAGCAAGGAGGGCGAAATAGCCGGTCTTGCAGAGGAAGATTATTTGACAGAAGCCGAGCGCATGCAGCAGGCTGTAGATGAGATGAACGAGGCTGTGAAGCAGCATGGATGGGACGGAGAATGGTTCCTCCGCGCTTACGATTTCTTCGGCAACAAAATTGGTAGTGATGAGAACGAGGAAGGCAAAATCTTCATCGAGAGCCAGGGCTGGTGTACGATGGCTGGTATCGGTCTGGAAGAAGGACTCTGCGATAAAGCACTGGATAGCAGCAAGAAACGACTGGAATGCGAGCACGGACTGGTGCTGAACAACCCAGCTTACACCACCTATCATGTAGAAATGGGTGAGATTTCTTCTTATCCTGAAGGTTACAAGGAGAACGCCGGTATCTTCTGCCACAACAATCCTTGGGTCATCATCGGAGAGACTGTAGCCGGTCGAGGCAACGATGCCTGGAGCCATTATACCAAGATTCTGCCTAGCTATGTAGAGGAAAAATATCAGACACTTCACAAGGTAGAGCCTTACGTAAACTGCCAGATGGTAGCCGGTAAGGATGCAGCCAAACCGGGCGAAGGAAAGAACTCCTGGCTCACCGGTACAGCAGCATGGATGTGGTATACAGTATCAGAATTCATCCTCGGCATCAAGCCAGATTATGAAGGTTTGCTCATCGATCCTTGTCTCCCAAGCACCGCTAAGGAGTATGAGGTAACCCGCAAGTTCCGTGGTGGCGAATACCATATCACAGTAAAGAATCCTAGCGGAAACCAGAAGGGCGTGAAGCAGATTACAGTGGATGGCACTCCTATCTCAGGCACCATCATTCCTTGCTCTGAAGGCAAGCATGAAGTAGTGGTTGAGATGTAAATCAGCCAGATTTTATTAAGTTACGATTTGAAAGTTCAATGTAACGAAATTCTTTTCATACCCATGCCCCCTGTTTTAGGGGGTATGGGTAGGATTAACGACATAGATTCAAACGATACAAGTCGCTATCACCCTCCCCCAACAACCAGCATGATAAAATCATCATCAGTAAATCAGCTCAGTTCCTCAGTTCCTCAGTTCCTCAGTTTTTCTCTGCCCCTTCACTTTTATCTTTATTTAGAAGTTTATTATATATATAATATATATTATATAGGGATCATCTGTGTTCAAGGATTTAAGAATTATCCTATGTACATTGTGTTCAAGGATATTTTTATTTTTCGATGTGTTTTTTGGGCTAACCAAGAGGGTATGGGATTTTGGTCAAGGCTTTAAGAATAATATAATAAGGCCTTAGATCATTGTGTCCATTTAATTCGATGTAAGGATTCAAGGCCTTATTATATACCATTGATGGCCCTAAGTTTAAATAATCCTTCGAAGTGAGCCTTGAATCAGAGCCCAAATTTTATATGCGTATTATATTATATATAATATATAATGATTATATTTGCATTGTAATATTAATCATATAAAAAATTATTGCCCTATGAACACAACAGATCAGTTATTTAATAACACAATCCTATTCCAGGATACAGAGAACATCGAAGGAACAGTAAAAAATGTTTATCTGAGACAATTCTTTTATGAATCCTTAGGAATGGATGATCCTAGAGGTTATAATCTTTGGTCAAAGATTTTTAATCGCTTTTCTAAAGTTGATTCTAGTATGGTTCGAATTTTACCTAATGATCCTGAGAAATTAGTTTGGTTCTTAGAATTATCGATTACAGATAACAGAGACCAAATTATATCAGAGAATTATGATAAGGCATTATCCTTCTATAAAGAAACATTAAATGAAATCCAAGATTACCTTGACCTATCTAATGCCTTTCAATATATAGGATTGGGTAATACGAAATTATATATCACATTCATAGCTGAAATTTAATGCTAGCCTGTTCGATATATCGAATACTAATTATCTTATGAAAATAAATCTTAATCATACTCAATAGGAATATTACTCTAATCAAATCTGTATAAGGTAGCTCGCTTGGGATAAGTAGGCTACCTTTTTTATTTGTGTTCTTTTATCTTTACTTTGTAAAACCTGCTAGCTAAGGCCTTAATTCTTTGAGCCCATCTTACTTTCAGGATATCTTTATACGATATATTATATAAAACCTGCTAACCAAGCGTAAGGCCCTGTAAGCCCAAAAGGCCATAATAATCTCCATTGATGGCCCTAAACAAAGGCCTTCAAAAACCAGCCAACTAAGGCCTTGATGATTTGGGTGATCAGGTAGGTAATGATGAAGGCAGGGTGATGGTGAGCAATGATATTTTTAATAAATAAAATCTATTTGTTTAATAGAAAAATTCAATAAAAATTTTTCTCAAAATATTTTTGTATTTAAAAAATACATTGTATATTTGCAATACAGAAAAACAAACAAAATGTTTCACTTTTAAAATTTAAAAATCATGAATGCAAATGTAAATGAAAATGTGTTAGTAAATGGAGTAAACAACAATGTAGAAAATGCTGCAAAAGTTGAAAAAAAGAAAGCACAAAAAACAACTGCAAAAAAGAGCACAAAAAAAGAAAGTGCAAAAGTAGAAAAAAAAGAAATAGAAAAACTTTCTTTTTCTAAACTACTCGAAACATTGGACACAACGGGATTGCATACCAATTCAGGTCTAAAGAAAGAGAACCTATATAACTCTTCCATTTATGCGGATTGCTTAACTGATAAAGATAAAAAGTCTGTTAGACGCAAAATTCGTAATCTTTTGGACAATTTTATAGGGAGTATCATTCGTTCAGAAAAGAATAAAACAATTTGCGAAAATCATTGCAAACAATTCAAATTATTTTATGAACAAGTTTATAGAATAAATGATTTCTCCGTAGAAAGTTTGGTATCTAATAATACAGATGAACTAAAAAAAGAGAATTTAAAGAAAATGCTTGAAATTGTAAAAAAGAATTTGAAATGAAAAAAGAAAAAATAAAAGAGTGCATAATATTTGCACTCTTATTCCTTATATATATTTGGTGTTGCTGCAATTCATAATAAATAATAAAGAGAGTATATTTTTTGTCCCCTATAAAATATACTCTTTTTTTGCTTTAATGGGCAACCCTGTTCCCTTAAAACTCATACAACTTTTTTCAGAAAACACAATAAGGGAAAACACAATAAGGGTAAAAATCATACAACTTTTTTCTGAAAACCCAATAAGGGAAATCCCAGAATCTTCGAAGAATACATTCCCTGTTCCTTTAAAACTGAGCCAAGATCTTTCAATAAATCCTTAAGATCTTCTCCTCTCTTATTCATATAAGATTTTTCGATAAAGCCTATAAGGGATTTTTATTATCTCTATTTTTTTTCATAATGAGATTCCTTTTATCCTAATGTTATATTATTATCCTTTATTGGGATCCCTCTTATTATTTATCATCTTAGGATTTTTATTTTTCATTTTTTGTTTGTTGTTGGGGGGGACTCTTACAAGAAAGGCCTAAGATATTTTTATCCCAGGCCTTTATTATTATTAATCACTAAGGATTTTTTTAATCCACTGGGCTCTGTCCAACTTTTAATGCGTACCCAGTAAATGAGAAATTATATCTACCAGTATTAACTGCAGTGATATTTACACTTTCAAGAAATAATACGTTTTCTACCCAGGGGTATCCATTTTTCATACCGGTTGAATTACCGTATCCCGAAAAGTATGAAAATAAATCTTCTGATAAATTATAAATACATAATCCATAATTGCTATCTATGGGTATAGCATATGTTACGATTACTACCAGATCGCCTTTATAGAAGCTTCCATTGATTTCATCCAATGCTGATTGGATACTGTCTAAAGTGCAATTGACTTTTATGGAGACTGTGGATTTATCTGGAGCCATAACCATCTTTCTAGCGGTTTCATTAGTATCCAACTTGGTACTAAAGATGGAACCCTTTCCTATTAATTCTTTGTACTTATCTCCAGATGGGATTCTTTCGATTCCCAATCTTAGGGCTTCAAAGGATGGCTGAGATCCTGGGTCTACCTCCTTATTTCTCAGAGCATCCCTTAAACTTGTTTTTGCTTGGTTGATGGATGATGTTAATGATTGGATCCTTTCTTTCAATGTAGGCATAATGTGTAGGAATTAAAAATTAATGATGAATATTAAAAGATTAATAATGAGGGAGGATAAAGAAGTTTTTTTGAATTCTTTATGACTCCCTTTGTTAATCTTTAATTATTATAGGATATAAGTACATGGTTGCCTTGGAAGGTTAATTTAGTTCCTTCAGCTGCTGCTGTGGCTTTAGTTAAACGCATTATCCCTCCTCTCCATGCTACATTGTTAGCTGCTTCGATTAGTTGAGACCAATCTGTTCCTTGATTTAATTCTGAGATAGCCAGGAAGGATTTAGGAGATCCAGCAGTAACCTGACTGGATACTACACACCAAACAATAACCTTGTTTACTAAATCCGAATTCATCCAATCTACAATGGATTGAATTGTACCTGGATTGAATTTTATCCGACCATTATAATAAACTGTGTACTGGGAAATATTAAAATTACCTCCCTCCAAGTATACTGAGTAGATTCCAGATGAAAATGATAATGATACTTTTGGCATTACTGGGATTTCGATATCATTAATCCCTTGAGCAATCTGATCCCAGGTTGGGCTTATTGGTACACTTACACCTTTATTGGATAATGTAGATCTCAGTGATGTTTTTGCATTACTGATTTGTAAAATTAGGGCTTCAATTCTTGATTTGAGTGACATATTCGTGATGTATTAAAGTTAATATAGATAAGATAGTATCTTATAATATTAATCACTAAGGCAATAATACAATGAGTTTGATTACAGGAATTCAGGATCAAAAAGATCACATTACACAAGTAAAAAAAGATGATAAAGTATCCCCAAAAGAGAAATACGCGAATAGACACAATAAAAAAATCCCTATCTACTTTCTCAAGCAAATAGGGATAAAAACCTGACCCATAAATAAGAGTCCACGATTACGTTTTTTTGATTACGCTGAAAAATCAATTCTCAATTTTAAAAACATTTACCAAAACCTATTCGTTTATAGTTTCCTTCTGTAGACTTTCCAATAACTCATTCAATTTCATAGAGTAGCCATCTAATTCTTCTGTAGAATATGAATTATTAGGGATTCCCTTTTTAAAGTTTTCTAGTGCACTCTGCAATTTAGAAGCAGTATTTCCCAAGCAATATTCTTTCCAAATTCTTTTAGATTCACTTCCATGAACCAATATCGTGAACTGGGTTCCTTTTAAATTTAAAGGAGTCAAGGATTTGATCTTTCGATCATATTTGGGATTTACTGATATCCCATTCGAAAGTAAGGCAGAATTTTTATTTACATCGATTACCTTACAGAGTTCACAATGTGATGGGCCTTTGATTAAAACTTCTTGATCTTTGGATAACAATTTGATGTTTTTATCTTCTTTTTTAACAGATTTCTTTTTCATGTGATTAATTTTTAATTGTGATATTGTATAGTAAACACATAATTTTACAGGGTATGAGCAATACTAATAGCATTTTTCATATACAAAACATATCAAATATGAAGCAATATAAAGTTTTGGGAGTATGCAATGGTCAAGGCATAGGATTATTCCCATTTAAGAGTGACAAAAGGTTCAAAATCTTGGGTAATTTAGAGGTTAGAGGGGTGTATTTTACTCCAAAAAATGAACAATGGGTAGATAATTTCCCAGGTATACCTCTTTTCAGGGATTTAAAGCGATGTAAAAATTACCTTGAAGGTAATAAAAAAGTACACATAATTATCGGTAATCCTTCCTGTGGAGGACAATCTATACTCAGAATCAGTAGAAAAAAGGATTTTAAATCTACCGAAGAGCAAAAGGCAGACCCTACAATGGTAAATTTTATCGAAAGTGTTCATCATTTTAAACCTCATGTATTTTTATTGGAAAATTTACCCAAATTGCTAGAAGTAATCCCAGAAAATCAATGGGAAAATGAAATATTCCCAGATTATAACCTGGTTTTTCACAACCATTCCGTTTCAGAATGGGGCAATTCTCAAATATCAAGGAACAGATTAGTAATAATAGGAGTAAAAAAGAGCTCTCTTTTATTCAAATTGGAGCAATTCCTTTTTGTTAAACAAATGAAAGCTCTTAGGACAACGCAAGATTTATTATTTAACCTCCCAAAGGATGGTAATATAATCGAGGATTTGGATAAAATCGTTTCAATGTTTCACCCAGACGATAAAAATAAAACCAAATTATCCCTGAAACAAGTACAAAGATTATGGACAAATGAGTTCAGGGATGAGTGGAAATGGCCTTGGGTTAATTCTAAAGGGTCTAGAGGGACATTACCCGGTGTATATAGAAATAAACCGAATGGTTATCCAATGACCGCTAGGAAAGCGGATAGACAGTTTAAATGGAATGGTTTACCAATGTCTCCAAGAGAACTTGCAAGGATAATGGGAATCTCTGATAAATTTAAAATTCACATCGAAGAAGATAGGAAAAATTATTGGATAAACAAGGGAAGGTTAATTGTTACTCAGACCTTCCCTTATGAAATAGGATTATGGTTTAAAGAATGCCTATTAAACCGTTAACAACATTCTACCTCATGTTTCCAGAGTAAAAGGAGTTTCCAATAGTGGTCCAAATCGATATTTGGATTCCCTTTTGAAACCAAAGGTTTAATGTAATCGATAGCTTCGTTTAATTTGGAAGATAATATATTCTGAGATTTAATTACCTTGTCCATCAAAACTTTTTCTTCATCTTCACCTCTAGCAAGATTTAAATTTGCTAACTGAAGAAACATAAAAGATTTCGAAAGTTCATATACTTTTCTTCGAATGATAATGGATTCTTTTAATAATTTTTCCTCTTTCAATGATGATTTATCTTTTTTCATGATGTTGAAATTTTATGTTTGATGTGACATAGTAGTACTTAAATTTTCAAGGCAATATATTTTGGAACCTTCTATATGGATTATATTATATATTCTGGCCAATAGCCAATTGCTAATTGATAATTGGCTAATGCTAATTGATAATTGGCTAATGCTAATTGATAATTGGCTAATTGATAAATCCTAAATCCTAAATCCTAAATGGTTAATGGTTTAATGGTAAAAACCTAAAAGGTAATAAACAATAAACAAAAACTAAAATTGGAAACTCGGTTTACGAGAAATTTCTTTGTAACTTGTTGAATTCCAATTAATTAGATGCCCTAAAACTGGGAATTTGTATTTAACAATTCCGGGATTTTTTCCTACACAACTCGCTGATAATGAACGACTCCTGAGGTAGAAAATCAAAATCCTGGAGAATCCCAGAATTGTTAAATCCTGTTAAAATTAAAAATCACATAAAATTATCACAATCCTATGAAACACAGAGATGAAATTTTTTCATGGGTCATGGCAATCCTAATTTTATTTTCGATGATTGGGGTTTCCTGGGTGACCTATAAAATCACAAAACGAAAATTTAAAAAGGAATCATCGAATAATTTCGAAAACCAAAAAACAGACACAGTTTATATCTCAGAGATTTTTACAATTCCCGAACCTTTCGAAATTATTATGAATCCTTCAAAGGTTGAAATTTATCGAAAGGATACAACTTCAAAGTATAATGAATTTTCCCTGCGGGAAAAAGATTTGGTGTTGTTCACACCAAATCGATTAGACAGCTTGATTATTGATTTGAATTATTTGAAGAATCTTCCAATGAATCCAAAACTATTATCACTTGATTTGAATCAAAACCAGTTGAGCTTGGGATTATCGGATATTAATGGGATCACATCTAGAATATCTTATCCATTAAACCTTCAGAATTATTCCTATAGGTGGAATGGAAATTCTTTAACAAGCAAAAAACAACCAAATTTTAAATTTTATCCAACACTCGGATATCAATATCGAATTTTAAATAATTTTCATGACATTGATCTCAAGTTAAATTTCAAGACTAAGGGATTTAATTACGAACTTGGGCTAAACGGATTTTACTATCCCAAATTCAAGAGTGATCCTGGATGGGATATCACAATAGGTTTAACCTATGATTTTTAAAAGAAGAAAAGAAAATGGCGAAAAAGGAAATAGATACCTCTCATCTGAATGCTCAACAATTTAGAGAATTGGTTCAAGTACAAAAGGATGTCTTTTACTTCTCAACATTTGCTTATGTGGTTCACCCAGTAAGAGGTAAAACAAGGTTCCTTTTATATCCATACCAAAAATCAGTACTGTATTGCTTCCTAAAACATCGATTTAATATCATCCTAAAATTCAGGCAAGCGGGGATCACAGAATTGATTTCTCTTTATTGCTTATGGCTAGCGATGTATCACCCAAACAAAAAGGTGAATATCATCTCCATCAAGGATTCTGTAGCAAAGAAGGTTTTAAAGAAAATCAAATACATGTACAAGAATCTCCCAGAGCACTTAAAAGTTCCCATCGTAAATGGTAGAATGGGAGAGCTGGGCACCGCGTCTATGATAGAGTTTATCAATGGCTCTTTTATAGAATCCATCCCAACCTCGGAAGAAGCAGGACGTTCAGAATCTCTTTCTTTATTGGTAATCGATGAAGCTGCAATTGTAAGATGGGCTTCTACGATTTGGGCAGCAGCAGCTCCTGCAATTTCCACTGGTGGGAGTGCTATCCTAAATTCAACGCCCTATGGAATTTCTGGCTTCTATCATTCAAAATGGGTTGAAGCGATTACAGATTCTGATTCTCCTTTTCACCCTATTCGATTATATTGGAAAATGCACCCCGAGCGAGATCAGAAATGGTACGATACAATGTCCAAAGCTTTGGGCCCAAGAAGAACTGCCCAAGAAATTGATGGTGACTTCCTTTCTTCCGGTAGTACTGTATTTGATCTTACAGATATTAAGGCAATCGAAGATACCCTATCGGAATACCCAGTAATCGAAACAAGGTTTAATGGCCAGTTAAGAATCATGGATAAACCAAAACAAGGTGTAAGATACTTTATTGGTGCTGACGTTGCTACGGGACGTTCTAATGACTACTCAGCTTTTACTTTGGGTGATTCTAATGGAGAAGAAGCTGCAGTATTTAAAGGGAGAATCCCAGTAGAGAAATATGCTAAAATCTTGGGCAACCTGGGAAAAGAATTCAATTGGGCAACAATTGCCCCTGAAACTAATGATATTGGTTTGGCAGTAACAACTTTACTTCAAACCGAAGGATATCCTCAATTGTATTATCATAAAAAGCTTCTCAAAAAGAAAGGAAAGTCAAGGCCAGAAGTAGAACAATATCCCGGATGGATAACCACATCTAAGAACCGATCCCTAATCATTGATGGATTGGAAGAAGATATCAGAAAAGATAACATTATAATTAAGGACCCATTTTTTGTTCAAGAGGCTTATACCTTTATCTATGATTCAATAGGCAGGCCAGTAGCAATGGGTAAACACAACAGAAACAATCAAACCTCAGACATTGACATGGATGAGGAAACCTATTCGGATGATAGTATTTTTGGTAAAGCAATATACAATCATGTGAGGAAGAATTACAAACCTTCATTGATAATTCAACCTAAATAACAAAATATATGGTATTACAATCAATTGGGAATTGGTGGTTAAACTTAATTGGTGTTCGGAGGGATGATTCGAATGCCTATAAGGATAAGCCAAAGTCTGACCCCAATCCAAGAACCACAGCCCCTATCCCACCAGGTAGGGTTTCTGTGTCTAATGATACTACTGATATGTTATCTGTATTAAAGGGAGAAGCTGACTTTGTTACTCCTTCTTTTCGTACAGAAATCATCCCACTTATCAGAAGTCTTTATAAAGTTAACCCAGATGTAGGTATAGCTGTTCAGGATATGTTTAAGTTGGGAAATACGAAACATTTTATCGAATTCCCACATAATACTCCGGAAGAAGCTTTAAAAATGAGGAAGCATCTCCGAGATGTTTCTAAAACCTGGTCTAATTATACAGCAGGTATCTTTGGCTTAGTAAACAAGATGTTTGTTCAAATGCTTGTTTCTGGTGCCATGAGTATGGAAGCAGTACCAAAAAAAGACCTATCTGGGATTGAAAGCATTATCTTCATTAAACCAGAGGACATTGTATTCCAAAGAGATCAAAATGGTAAATATCGACCCTACCAATTGAACAAAACTTGGAATCATGGTAAATCAGAAAGGTTAATTGAACTTAACCTAAATACCTACATCTACCTTTCAATGTTCAATGATACTGATGAACCTTATGGGATTCCAACTTTCATGGCTGCATTGGATTCATTAAAGACCCAATCAGATATGAAAATTAATACCAAGCATATTATGGAATTGGTTGGTATGATGGGATTCTTAGAAGCCAAAATGGCAAAGCCAGATATATTACCAAATGAAAATCCTAAAGCCTACGAAGCCCGATTAAATCGAATGCTTCGGGAGTTAAAGGTTAACACAAGGGAAGGATTAAAAGATGGTACTGTAGCTGGCTTTATCGATGATCATGAATTCAAGTTAAATTCCACTACCAAGGATATGGGTAACTTGGATAAACCCTGGAACATGAATCAACAATCAGTGGCTAATGGTTTGGGTATTTCTGGTTCTCTTATTGGGGTATCCAATGACAACAAAACAGAGGGTGGAACAAGTATCATGTTCTCCAAAATGATCTCTCAGCTTGCGAATTTACAGGAATTTGCAGTTTATGCTCTTGAATTTATCTATTCACTAGAATTGAGATTAGCTGGACTCCCGAATAAAGGATGTAAGGTTAGATTCTTTACTTCCACGATTAATGATGAAGTCAAAATTCAACAGGGTAAAGAGTATAAGATTCGTAATCTTAATTCTCTATATGCAGCTGGTATCATTAGCCAAGATCAATATGCCTTCGAAATGGGTTATGAAAAGCCCAATGAAAAGGAACCCAGAGTTCCATTAAACAAATTAGAAGATGGTGATGATGGGGCTAAAAAACAGAAAAGGGAAGCTGACAAGGATAAATCCGATAGGTCACAAAGGGATAAGTCCAAAACAGTTCCTAAACGAAAAGATGGTGACACTAAAGAAAGGTAAATATTATGGGACAATTTAAAAAAGGGAAACAGGATACCATAGTAATTGGAGAAGGCCATTCTCTAATGCTTGGGCATATGCCAAACTCGATTCCTTCAGATGCTTATTCAGAATTAAACTTTGGCTTAAACAAGTCAGGGATAGAGAGTTATGGTTTTTGGAGTAATTCCATTAATTATAACACATTTTATCCGGGAGTAACCCAAGAGGAATTTATGCCTAAGGATACTGATTTCATTGAACCCGTTTATCGATTGCTTTCCGAGGTAATCGTAAACAAAGAATGGAACCCAGTAGACTTCAGTCGTAATGGAGCATTAAAAGCTTCATTAAAAATGTTGGTAGGGCAAACAGTTAACTGTGATCATTCAACTGATGTAGCAAATGCAATCGGTAGTGTAAAACAAACCTTCTGGCAAGAATCATTTAAACAGGATGGCATCGTAATCCCTGCGGGAATTAACGGAGTATTAAAAATTGATGCTAAGGCAAATCCCAGACTTGCTAGAGGAATATTAATGGACCCACCAAGCATTCATTCCAATTCAGTATCTGTAAGATTCATTTGGGATAAATCACATCCGAACTTGGATGAAGATGAATTCTGGAATAAATTGGGTACATATGATGAAAAGGGTAATCTGATTTGTAGAGTAGTAAAGGAAATCGTATCCTATTACGAAACTTCTCTGGTATCTCACGGAGCTGACCCATTTGCCCAGAAAATCGATGAAAAGGGGAATATCAATGATCCGAAATTTGCTTCGAAACAAAGTTACTCGGCAAACAGAGGTAATGATATCGAATATTATTTCATGGATTATAAAAAACTCATAGATACTGAGAGTATTAACAATACTACGGTATTTAATATGAAATCTGATAATTCATCTGATCATTCAAACAACAAAAATTCTATCAATATGAAAGAAAAGGAATTGCTTGCCCTCTTAGTAGGTACAGGGATGTTAACACTTGCCGAGGGCAAGGAAGTTAACCTTGACAACGTTAAAGAGGCAGTTACTTCATTGGTAGCTTTGAAAAATTCTTTAGAAACTCAGGTAGAGGAATTGAATAATTCCAAAACTGGTTTGGAATCCAAGGTTACTGAGTTAACTGCTAGGGTAACTGAATTGGAAAATGCAGCTCAGGTTAACAAAGTAATGGCAGAACTGGGAGCCAATCATTTGAGGAGCTTGCAGGAAAGCACAGTAGAAACTTACAAAAAGATCTATGGTGAAAAGGCTGATGAAGCAATTGTAACCTTGATCACAGGAACCTCCGATGTTGCTCAGCTAACTGCATTAAAGAAAACTTATGATGCAGAACTGGAAAAACAGTTCCCTTTAACTTGTTCTGCATGTGGCTCTCACGATGTAACTAGAGCTTCTTCTCAGGCTGAGGATGAAGAAGGTACTACCTCTACAGACAAACCCAAATCTCTTCAGGACATTGCTCGCAACATAGCAAGCAACAAAAACAAAGGGTCAATCATTTTTAAATAATCTCTAAAAGTCAATCAATATGGCAGACTTCACTAAATTCGGAGGAACTACTCCTCGAGTGGTGATTTACAAAAGTGAATCCCACAAATTACATCAGGCATTCCCTGTTAAAGCTTCCGTAAAGATTTATGCTGGAAACCCGGTAGCAATTGCCGCTGATGGTACAATTGAATTGTTGACAACGGATAACGAAGCTAACTACTTGGGAATCGCAGTTACCGATAACAATAACCCAGCTTACAAAGAATCAGCAAATGCAGGTCCCGTGGAAGTAACAGTTGCTGTTCAGGGTTTCATGATTATCAATGCAATCTCAGAAGCCGCTTTAGATGCGGGTCCAGTAGAAATTGGTACTGGCATGGATGCTACTAACCATTTCACTAAGTTCAAAACTTTCACTCAGGCTGCTGCTGATGCTGCAACTCGTCCCGTGAATTTTATCTCCCTGACAAAAGCTTCAGCAAAAGATGAGCTGATTCAGGTATTATGTAAATAACAAAAAGAACAGAAAGATATGTCTGAAACAAAGAAGAATTTAACAAAAGAAAACTTGCTCAAGGAATTGCCCGAAATGGGAAAAAACCTTGATGCAATCAGAAAAGGTACGAATACCGAGTTATCTGCCGATATCTCAATGGCAGAAGTAGTAAACGAAAGATATGGAGTTTCAATGGATCAGTATCTCTCCACTTTGGGTATCGATACAAAAAAAGATACATTGCAGAACCTTTTCACAATGCCCGATCAGTCAGTTCGTTGGGTAGTCCCAGAAATCATCCGTGCTGCTATCACATTGGGTCTTCGTCAGGCTCCATTCTATCCGAACATCATTGCGGGTGATCAACCGGTAAATGGTTTGCAGGTAACTATGCCGTATATCAACATGTCTGATGCTGCTCCTGCAAGAGTAAATGAAGCTGAAACAATTCCGTTGGGAACAATCTCTTACGGACAGAAACAAGTTTCTATCTTCAAAATCGGTAAGGGTATCAAAATTACTGATGAAGTTAAAAACTACGTTTCTCTGGATGTGATGGGAATTTTCCTTCGTGACTTTGGTATTCAGTTGGGGTATGCAATGGATAACCTTGCAATCGACACTGGTATCAATGGTGACAAAATCGATGGCTCAGAATCCGCTCCAGTTATTGGCGTAGGTACAACTTCAGAAGGTATCCAATATCGTGATTTGCTTCGTATCTGGATTCGTGGTTCTCGTATGGGCCGTAACTTCACATCAATGATTGGAGGAGAAGACGAAGCATTGAATATCCTGGATTTGCCCGAATTCAAGGTAAGATCAAATGGTACTACAGAAGCTACTCTGAATCTCCATACTCCGGTACCTAACCGTGCAGACTTCTGGATTCATGGTGGTATCCCTGCAAATCAGTTGATGCTTATCGATAAAGCTGCTGGTATGATTAAGCTTACTGCTCAGCCTCTGATGTTGGAATCCGAAAGAATCGTTTCCAATCAGACTGAAGCTATGTATGCTTCTCTTACTACTGGCTTCTCAAAAATGTACAGAGATGCAATCGTTATGTTGGATTCCAGCAAGGCATTCCCTTCCAATGGATTCCCAGAATATATGAACCTGGATCCTCTGATGTCAGTAAATCTGGAGTAATTTCCTTTTTCTTCGGTCTTTTTCTATCTCATCCCAGCTCATACATTTTCATGGGCTGGGATTTATCACATAACAACATATAAAAATAATTTAAGATATGAAATATTTGAAATTAGGCGATAACGCAACCTCATTCTATGATATGGGGACGGGCCTTAAAATTTCCGGTAAAGATGTAGTTGCTGTAAATGAAGCCTACATTAATCAAGGTAAAAGAACAAAAAGAGCTCTTCAAGGAGGTCATTTGATTTATGCAACCAAAGAAGAGTATGAAGAAGCTAACGGTGTAAAGGCAGAATCCGAAAACAACACCGTAGAAAGCCTTTCGAAGAAATTCTATAATCTCTACCAGTCTGGGAAATCAACAAAGGAATTAGCTGATGCTTTCAATAAAGCTCAGTTGGTGAAGATTGCTGAAGCTGCAGAATTGGAAGTAGAAGAAGCAGATACAAAATCCAGTTTGGTAGAAGCCATCATCGAACAGATCGAATCCACCGATGATGAAACTGATGAAGAGTAAACCTCTCTCAACATACTCAATATAAATTCATAATGGGGCAAATGCCCTAAAAGTCCTAAAAATATGGTAACAAATTTTTCATTCCAAAAAAACGGGTTATCAGTATCTTTTAGAGACCTTTCAACCGGAGTCCCAGATGGTAGTACATATCACTGGGACTTTGGCGATTTTAAAGGGTCCGAAGAGAGAAATATTACCCATGAATATGAAAGCTCTGGGTTTTACATAGTGACCCTTAAAATCACAGCTCCTGCAGTTGGAGAAGAAGAACCTCAAGTAGGTGAAAAACAATTAAGGTTAGGAATCAGTGATATGTCCAAAACACAACTCTCGGATTCAATATATAACCTTATCAATTCCTATATCCCAGAAAGTTTACTTCCTTACCTTTCAGATATCGACAAACAAGCCTACATCGAAAAATGGCAATTATATATCCAACCTCTTGTTTGTCGACCCTGTGGAAAAGAAATCCCATTAGAAGAATATAACAATGAGCTTGCTTATGAAGCTCTAGAAAACCAATTAATAATGGAGTTATCCGCATATGACTTCCTTACAGTGGGAATCATCAATATGATGAGATCAGCTACGGATATAATCCAAAACGAAACAAACAGCTCAACACAAAAACCTGGAGAAGGTGAAGGTGGAGAAGCTAATGCAAACCAAAGAGTAAAGGCAATCACAACAGGCCCAACAGAAGTTCAATTCTACGAAGGATTATCTGGAGATTCCGCTTCATCTTTGGCTAAAACAATCACAGGAGCATTACAACCGGGTGGAGTAATTGATACATTAAAGGCTAATCTATGTATGCTTGCGGGAAGGCTATGTATTTATCTCCCAATCTGTACTCAACCTAGAACAGTTAAAGTTCCTAAGGTTGTTAATCGAAGAAAACCAGGACCAATCGGAGGTCCCAATCCAATCAGTATATTAAATCCTTCAAACATTTAAAGCTATGAGTGTATTTATTGGATATCCCAGTTTCATGGCATATCAAATGATGAAAGGTAAAAAAGGTAATAATGAGGGGTTTCCACCTATTCCTGGTATGATCGCAAGATATTCAGCATTAGGTCTTACTAATGAAGAAATGTCTAAAAATCCTGTATGGGTAGATAAGACAGGTAATGACCATGACTTGCAAATGAAGAATTTCGTTTGGGCTGGAATGAGCGGGGTAGGTGGATATAAATTAAACTGGGGTGATTCTAGCATTTGGGCAAATTATATTACTCAAGGGACATGTGAAGTTACTGATAATACAATCCATATTACAAGTGCTAAAACAAATAATGCGTTATTTGAAACAAGGGCAAGCCTTAAATCTGTTGAGTACAAAGTATTGATAAAAGGATTAACGGATGATATATATTTGCGTTATGGTGTATTTAATGATGGGAAAGAATTATGGACAGAAATAAAGAACGATGGTATATATACTTTGCCGTCGTATGATTACGATAGTAGATATAATATGAAGTGGAAAGTGATGTCCCAAACCTATCCTATAGATTGCGACATTACCATCGAACAACTTCCCCTATACTCCGGCGCACTTGTCTTTGACGGAGTAGACGATTACGGTACCTGCGATAACTTCACTATTCTGACTAAGGAAAAAGGATATACGGTTGTGGCGTTGAGACAGTGGATTACATATAATCCAAATGCAATACCTGCTATAGCGACAAACGCATCCGATCAATCTTTTAATGGTGCGTTCACTTTTGAAAATTACAATAAAGGAGCAGAGCAAACTATTTCGTATGGAGCTACTCAAATATCATTACAATATTCAAAATCTCCTTTTTCTTGGCAAACAACATCTAAGTATAATGGAGTTAATATTGCCAATGGAAACAAAGATGCGACAAATTCACTTGTTTTAGGCAGGCCATATCCTCAAAGAAATGATTTTGCTAATTTTGCTATCTGGGAACTTGTATTTCTTGACCACGATGCCACCGAAGAAGAATTGACCAAGATCAAAGACTACTTCGTTAAAACCTATCCCTGGCTCTTCCCCGACCAAGCATGGACTGTCACTGGCAAAACCAACGAGGACAAAGATCGTGCTACTATTGCCAACATTACAGGCAATGGTAATAATCTTGTGCTGTCGAATTTTGGGTTTGCAGAAGGAAGCGGGTACAATGAAGAAGGTGAATATGCTGGCTATCTGGTTACTGATGGAGTGGATGATAGGGTTGTTAGCAGTTCCTTTACACTTAATAAAGATTGGACGATTGTTGGCAATTGGAAGATGTTGCAGCCTGAAGCGAATAAGTTATCTGGGATTGTTAAACAAAACAGCTTATTCATATACAATCATGTTGATGGGTTAAATATATCTATAAATGATGCTTGGAATTTTTTTAAGCTTAAAGATATTCGATCTGTTAATGCTATCTGTTCAGATGGTAGAATATATCTGAATGATTGGACCGAGATAATAGACTCAAAACAACAAACCGTAAATGAAAGTGTTGGAACGTTGGTAATTGGCATTTTAGGTAATGTTTATACAAGTTTAGCTTTCAAAAACTTAGGCTTTTATAACAACCAGAATTTATCCAAAGACGACTGTATCAAAGCCTATAACTACCTCCAAACCCTAAAAGCAAAGTAACATTAAAAATTAATTGGATATGAAATACGCAATTGTAAACATCGTATGGGCAAAGTCCCACGGAATAGAAGTCCTACCGGAAATGAGGACAAGTGTAGATCAGAGCAAGGTAATCTTGCATGAGGAATACCTTGTACCCTTCGATGATGAAGATTTTCCTCGCTATAGTTTTAGCGATCCGTCTTTTGTCGAACTACTGAATAGTGAAGAATGGACTTATCCAGAAGGAGAACAACCAGTAATCAATATACAGTTCAGCAGATTGCTTGCATTGGATGCTTTAGACTTGGAAGCAAATTCAAAGATTAACACTTACAACTTAACTCCTTCAGAGGCATTGCAAGTAAAAGAAAGACACCCCAAATGGAAAATAGGTATAGATGTCGTTAAAGGACACAGATACCAATATGGTGGGGATCTTTGGGAAGTATTGCAAGGTCACAAAACACAGGAAAATTGGAAACCCTCTTTGGAAACAGCCTCCCTTTGGAAACGGGTTGATGAAGAACATGCAGGGACAAAGGATGATCCTATTCCTTATGCACCCCCAATGGAAATATTCAAGGATAAGTATTATACCCAATCCAAGGTATTATATAAATGTATAAGAGACAGTGGTCAACCATTATCTCATAATCTGTCTGATTTAGTAGGAAACTACGTAGAGAAAGCTTAATACCCATCTATGGCATTCTTAGTTAACGATTCGATATGGAAAAAATATAAGCATATCGTACAAAACTTCATTGACCAAGATGCAGGGTTACAAGAAGTGATTTGGTTAAAACATATCCAATATCCTTTACCATTTGGTGAAGATGATGATGAAAATAATTATGAAAGAATTCCTCTCCAAGCTCTAATCAATTACAATGCTTTCAGAACATGGCCTTTAAATGTAGGTACACCTTCTGGTGAATTGGATGAGATTAACTGTGCTATGTTAGTCTCACAAAAACAGCTTGTAGAAAAAGGGCTCACCAATAATAAGGGATATTGGACATTTGATGCTGCATTAGATAGATTCATCATTAATGGTGAATTATACATCTCAAAAGGTGATACTCAAGTAGCCCAGGCAAAAGATGAACCTATAGTATTTCAAGTATTACTCAGAAGACAAGAAGATGGCACAGATACAACGAATTAAAACTGGTGATACAAATTGGGGAGATGAAGCAACCAAGCTAAACACCAATTTCAACCAGTTAAATCAAAATAAGGTAGAGGTAGTTCCAGGCTCAAGGTTAATCACAGAAGAAGAAGCTCAGAAGTTAAATGATTTACAGAACTTGGAACAACCAAATTTAAACGAAACTGATCCAAGTAGTTTTGCTTATGTAAAGGGCCAAGAAAAAATCCAATTGATTATGAAGGCCCAAGAATTACAGAATCCTCCTACTTCATCAACATCAACCTATCAAGTAAACGGTGAAACTTTCAGTTATAAAATTGGTCAATTTGTAAGGGCAATCGTAGATGGAGAGCCCAAGATTTATCAATTATATAGCATTGTAAACGGTTCTGCTGTATGGAAAGAAACAAACACTGGTTCTGGTGGTGGAGGTGAAGTTTCTGGGTATGCCGAAGGATTCAGTTGGTATGAATTAACCAATCCAGGAGATATTAAGCCAGTAAATGGGATTACCCTAAGTAAATCCTTAGTAACCTATACAATTGCAGAAAGTGGAATTACTGGTGATACTACAAACATCTACAGCTTAATCGTTTGGGACCCAACTGATGCTACAGATAAAACAGTAACTTACAAAGCTAGTGCTGGATTAACAGTAAAAATCAATGAGGGAGTAATTGCTAATATTACAGCAGAACCTGGTGATTATACGATTACAATTACTACAGTAGACGGGTCTCATACTGCAACATTAAATGTAAAGATTCAACCTTCGGAGCCTGCTAATGTTCCGGTTGAATCCATATCTGTCAGTAAAGAAGGGGTAGAGATAGATACAAATAATAGGGGTGGGGATTGACGTATCACAGTACATTACAGTTTTTCCTGACAATGCTACGGATAAATCAGTAACCATATCTGGAGAAGAATGCCTTGGAATTAATCAAACAGCTAGTAAGGCTATTTGGAGGATCGATGGAGTTGCTCAATCAGGTAGGACTGGTACTGTGGATTGTGATAATGAACTTCATAATATACAATTTAATGGAGGATAAAAAATATGAGTATAATAACAAAAGGTGCAAATGGTAGGCTTATCCATGGATGGACTAAGGAACAAGCCGACCAAGAAATAGAAAAAGGGGTATTATCCCAAAGTGATGTGATCTTTTTGGATAGTACCAATCAAATCTATGCTTTCAAAAAATTTTGGGGAAGCTCAGGAGGTACCTCAGAAGGAGGTGAAAATAAATTCCTTGATGTTACAGCTATATTTGACCTTATGGGCCAACAAGGAGGTAACCTTTCCGATGAAAATGTAGCTGCTGTTAGAAAGGCTTTTCAGGACCATGTTTCCACTGGGTTTATTTCTATTGATACGGTAGTGGGAACTGGGTATGTACCAATGGAGATCATTAAATTTCCAGAGTCAGCTGTTAGTGGTCACGAAACTTACCGTATAGTAATATCAACCCTCTCTGTAGAGGGGAGTTCCCAGGCTCAACATGAAATGTCGGGATACGCTGATAATATAATTGCTATTGTTTGTGATGCTACTTCTAAGTTGTATGAAGTTACTATTGGAGCAATGGCATTTAAAATCGATGGTAACGGTAATCAGTATTTAGCTGATGATGGAGTTTATCATGAGATCAATGTTGATACAACTGAGATCACAAATAAACTTAATACATTAACTTCTGATGTTAACACATTAAAAACAGATGTAGCCAATTTAAAAACCGAGGTTAACGGTGCATCGGCTGCTTTAACAGAATTGGAAGAAGCTTCGAAATAAATCATCTTTGATAAGGGTAACCCAGTAGTAGGTAACGTTACATTAATGTAATATTACAATACTACTGGGTTTTATTATGTAAACATACTTATTCTAAGGATTATGGCTAGAAAACAACGTAGTTCCATTAGTGTTTACATGCCTCCCATTCCTAAAATCGAAATCCGAAATACGGGGAACTGGGTAAAGGTAGAGAATGGATTAACACATCTTCAGCCTGCTATTCAACATGGCTATGATATTGGGGTTGCCAAGTTTTCAGATAAACTCATTAGAATAATCCGAAAGGCAATCCATACCCATAAACCACCAGCAGGTTCTGGAGTTCAATGGGCTCCATTGAAAAGGAATCATGATGGTGGGATATATTACCTTAAAGGTGATTATTATAAAGCTGTTGGGGTTTATAAATATCGAAACAGAATCCTGGTTGGTATGCCTTCTGGAACAAAACATTACAGTGGATTAACTTTAAACCAGCTTGCTATCATATTGGAATATGGGAACGAAAATATCCCTGCCAGGCCTTTATGGAGACCCTCACTTAAAAGTGCAGGAGGTCCTAAAGAACTTCGAAACATTTTAATGAAGGAAATCCGAAGATCCATTATGACAAGGACTGGGTTAAAGGCAAATCAAATCCGAGGCTTATGATAACATCACAAGAAATCATTGAGAGGTCATTCTATATGGCCCTTATGGAAAACACTCTAAGATTAGGATTAACAGTAGACCCTAATCTCTATGAGAAAACGAAAGAGAGCATGGCTCTTTACCAACAAGCTGTAGAAGAAGTAAAAAAGAACAAAAACAAATTCATTCAAATCTTTGGTGTAGGTAATAGCCAATCCAAAGGTATGAAAGAAAGCTTTCCCAGAATCGTAGTAGAATCCGAAGGATTCGCTCCCGGAGGTATAGGTTTAAATCGATTCCATCGAGAGAAACAAGGAAATAAAGGCTATGTAGTTAGTGAAACTCCTTTCGAGGCAATTGACCAATATATAAATGTAAGGTTAGTCTCTAAAAACTCAGAGGATCAAAGATTACTAAACCTTATCATGAATTCTTCAATTCCTCAGAGAGGCTATTTAAAACCCTATATTTATGAGAATGCTCCATTCGATGGAAACATTTTTGTAATCGCTTCTAATTTCTATGATAATTCAAACGATGAAAGAGGGATCATAGAAAAGGTATATACTTGGGAAATCCAAGATACCTTACTTCAGCCACCAGTTGAAGTTGGTAGTGAAACACCGATTAATGAAATTAACGTTGATATCTTTAATAAGGATACAGAACAACCACTTAAGGATAACATACACATTCCATAGTCGAAACTCAGATTAGGAGGAAGGAGGTGATGAATCATTTCATTTCTCCTTCCTTTTTTTGTTTATATCGAAACATTCTTTAATCTCTAATTTATTAACAATATGCCTACAAGTCCTAAAGTTGACTTCACAGTCATTAACAACAATGTTGCAAGCATTACTCCTAACAATGGTATTGGATTTGTCCTTGCAAGAACAACTAAGGGCCCATTCTTTGATGCTTCAAAGATAATCAAGAGCCCCGCTCAATTTGCAGAGGTATTTGGTTCCGAGGTAGTTCCCGATGGTTCCATTTCAAACATTTCTCGTGCATTAAGCATGGGAGGACAACTTAGAATCTGTCGTATTGGTCACTTAAACAGTGGTAAAGTAGATGCAGTAAAGGGTACAGTGCTTGCTGGTAAGGTTTCTGGCAATGCCTATATTTCGGATACTGGTGAAACATTGAACCTGGAATTAACAGGATTCGATTCAAAGGTTATCACTATCCAGCTCAAACTTGAAACAAAAGAATATGGGGGTGATATCCAAAGTACTAACGGTAAATTTATGGTTGTGTTTACACAAGTAGGAAATCGAGTAATTTCTAGCTTGTATAATACGAATGCTAAAGATAATCTTACTTCTGCATTCCTGGTAAATACTAATCCAGTACTTTCCTACAAGAATGGTGATGGTACTCATCCAATCTTTATCGATACAGCTCTTTTCAAGAACTTCTTAACCGCAGACCCATATTTCGATGTAGCAATCACAAAAGTATTAGTGGGCTCTGATACTTCCCAGGATTACTCAACAGTCCAGGATGTGATCAATCTTTTGAATGATGCTCAAAAGGTAAATAACACTACTCTTGCTATCAAGAGTACAAATGTAGCTCCAATAACATTGGGTGCTGATAAACCATTGTATTACCTTGGTACAGTAGGTAATGCCGGTACTACTCCAGTGGCTACAGACTGGGTTCAGGGATTCGAAGTTATGAAGGATTACTCAGACTTCTATATGTTCTTCGCTTCTCACATCCATCAGCATTTATCAGAAGCTCAAGCTGTACACCAGGCTGGGTATTCCGCTGCTGATTTAACCAAGAATGCTACCTATGCTATCGAAATCCCAAAAGTAAACACAACAAAGGCTACGATCTTAAAGGCAAAACAGGATATAGGAATTAACTCAGAGCATGTTGCCTATTTCGCTGGAGGTCTGAGATTGTATAACCAAGATGGTATGCTTATGGATTCTGATGTATTGGGTACTGTATTTGGTTTGTCTGCTCAAGCTGCTACAGAATGGGGACCCTGGTATTCATTTGCAGGTCAGAATCGAGGAATCGTTGGTGATGGTAATGGGCCAGTAGCTGAAAACTTTGGTAGCCCTGGGAGATATGATGATCTCAATGAATTGGCTGCTGAAAGCATTAACATCTTTGTTATCAAGGAGGTTGCTTCTGGAGGTAAAGCTACATTGTTATGGCATAACTTCACTTCCACAATGCTTTCAAATTCTGAAAGATTCTTGAATGTAGAAAGATTGATTTACTACATCAAGAAAGTTTTGAGACCAATCATGGAACGTTATTTGGAAGAACCCAATAATTTCGAAACTTGGAGTAAGATGTATTTGGAAGTAGACCCTTATCTCCAGGATCTTCAGAATCGAAATGGAGTTCATTCATATGAATGGCAAGGTGATCAATTCGCAACCTCTTTTGATGATTTGCAGGTTAACAACGAAAAGGATGTACGCCAGGGTAAGTATAAAGCCAACCTGGTTATCAAAGAAGTTGTTGCTTTGCAAGAGATTAACATTGGAATTGTGCTGGATGCTTCTTCTGGTGCAATTAATATCGAACAAGCTTAAATCAAAAAGATATGGCAAAAGTTTCTAATCCCAGAAAAAAGTTTCTTTGGCAAATTACATTCGTAAAACATCCATTGAATCCTTACCTGTTTCAGAATGTTACACTTCCTGAAATCTCTATTGACCAGACAGAACATGGGGATATCAATTACAGTGTTAAAACAGGTGGTAGAGTACAAGTAGGTAATCTTACTTGCCAGAAATTGGAATCCACCTCGGGTTCAGATGTATGGATGTGGAATTGGCTTATGTCCGTCCAGGATTTGTTAGTAGGTGGAGGTCTTACACCAGATCAGTATAAGGAATCAGTTAAGATTGATGAATTAGCCGAGGATGGCAGTTCAGTACTTAACTCTTGGATTTGTACTGGAGTTTGGCCTTGCCGAGTAAATGGTCAGAATCTGGACCGTATGAGTTCGGATAATACATTGGAAGATTTGGAATTCTCAGTTGATCAAATCGAGAAAATTTAAAGTGTAGAAAACTGAACAGAGAACGAGGGGTTGTGAAATCCCTCGTTTTTTCATAGTAACAACATATAAAAAACAGAAAAGATGGAAACATTAGTAAACAGTAATGCTATGAAGGTAAACCTTCCAGATATGAATTCTTATGTTTATATCAGAGAACAGAATGGTGAGGATGATGATATTTTATCGAATCCCATAAAATCAGAAACACTCTCCAATTTTTCAGAGTTTATTTCAAGGATTGTAGTAGATACCAATCTTACTCCAAACAGAAAGCTCACAGAACAACAGGCACATGAATTACCATGTAATATTCGGTATGCTATATTACTGGCCTCTAGAATCTTTTCATTGGGCCAAGTAATGGAATTCGAGTATACCTGGCCAAATGGGGATAAGATTCGGTATGAACAGGATCTTAAAGAACTTCTCTTCGATGATTATCATCAATCACCAACAGAAGAAGAATTAAATGCAAAGCCTTTCGCAGTTCCATATTATCCTTATGGGAACACAAAGAATTTCACAATCACACTCCAAAGCGGAAAAGAAGTTTCATATTCCTTGTTAACTGGTAAAGGTGAATCAATGATGATGAACACTCCAGTTAAAACTAAGAACCTGGAATTAAAAGCCAGGGACCTCAAATTAAAGGTAGAGGATAAATGGGAAACAGTTCAAAGCTTTGCATTATTTTCACCCAGGGATATGGCAGAGATCAGAAAATCAGTTGCTGAGAATGATCCATATTATACTGGGCTTATTGAATTAGAACATCCAACAAAAGGATACAAAGCTGGATTCTCTATTATGGGTACTCCCGATTTTTTTTATATCGCGGGGTATTAGAGGATGAATTAGCTTACATCAACAGAGCTAAAATCCAAATAGATTATCTCACCCTATACAAACTCCCTCTTTCAAAAAGAAAGAGACTTCTCGAAAACGCTGATCAGTATTTTGCTCAGCTTAAAAATTTAATGAAATAATGGTTTCACTTAAACTATAGGAGGACTGCCTTATTTTCACTTCAGGGTCCCCAAATCAGGGACAACTACAAATCGGTATTGCTTTGGTATTGGAGGATAGGTTTTCCAATCAAGCAAGAGAATCCTCCAAAGAAATCCGAAGACTACATCAAGAGGCTAAAAATATAACCAATGCTAACCTCAATGCTGTCAATAGAATGGCAACAGCGGGAATGGCAATTGGTAGTGCAGCTGCCTATGGTATAGGTGAAGCTGTGTTACAGGGAGCAAAATTTATTGATACAATGACCTTTGTAAAAGCAATTGCAAAGGATACAGGTACAGACTTTTCGCTTCTTTCTCAAAGAGCTAAGACTTTAGGTAAAGATACAATGTTTACCTCACAAGATATTGGCTCCGCGATGCAATATATGGCAATGGCAGGACAGGGAACAACAGAGATATTTAATAATATCACTGCTGCAGCTGACTTAGCCAATGCTACAATGTCAGAACTCGGTGGAAAAGGAGGAGCTGCAGATATCATGACCAACATCATGAAGATGTTTATGATTGATTCTACAGAAGCCAATTCTACTCGAGTTTCTGACGTTTTAACAAGAGCAGTAACCAGATCAAATACAAATTTGTATGATTTGGGTGAAGCAATTAAGTATGCTGGTACTACTACCACAAACTTAGGGGCTACCCTGGAACAAACTGCTGCTGCAATTGGAGTACTTGGTGATGCGGGTATCCAGGGTTCAATGGCTGGTACTGCATTAGCTAATGCTTATCGATATTTATCAAAATCCATCGGAGACCCAAATTTCAAAGGTGGGAAAGCTTTAGCTAAATTAGGGTTATCAAAATCCGATTTCATAGATGCTAATGGCCAGCTAATCGATTTAGGCTTAGCATTACAAAAGATTGCTAATGCAAGTAGAGGGCTTGGAGAATTGGATCAGTATAACTTATTGGTTAATATCTTGGGTGTTCGAGGTGAACGAGCTGGTTCTACAATGATTAGAGCATTCCAGAATTATACCAATCTTCTGGATGAATTAAATAACAACTCCCAGGGGGCTGCTGCTTCTGTTCGTGAGCAAAGAATGGCTTCATTAGCTGGAGCTATAGAAACAGTACAATCAACTTGGGAGAACTTAACCACTTCTTTTGCTGAATCTTTAGGACCCACTTTAACACCCTGGTTAAGAGGTATAGGTAAAATCCTGGAAGGTGTTCAAGCAATATTTGATTCTCCAATAGGCCCATTTGTTTCAGCATTAGTAACTGGTACTGTAGTATTAGGTACAATCAATGCTTCAGTAATTGCATTAAAGTCCTCAATGAGATTGCTTTTCAATGATTCTACGGTTTCACTAAGGAATATGTTCCTTGTAATGAAACAGGGTTGGAAAGCTTCTACAATTTCTGCAGCTGAGTATGCTGCTATGCAAAGGTCAATCATTGCTCAGGGTAAGGCTGGCTTAGCAGGTAGAGGTGTAGGTAATGCAATGCTCTACCATGAGTGGATGAGATCACATCAAGGCCAATATCTTGGTAAGGTAATGGGCAAAGAGGATAAAACTGGTAGGATGAGATATTATGCTCAAACTGCTTCAGGAGGAACCAGAAGAATCTCAGAAGCTGTTGCTACCAGGTATGCTCAAAGATATAATCCATTATCCTTGATTGGAGGAGCTGCTGGTGCTGCCGCAGGAGGGGCTGCCTTAAGATTCGGAGCTTCATCAGTAATGAGGGGAGCTTTAGCTTTCTTCGGAGGACCCTGGGGATTAGCCCTTTCCGCAGTGATCACATTCTTACCCATGATTATCTCTGCTTTAACAAAGAGTAATGAGCAATCATCAGAAACAAATTCTCTTCTTAAAGCTTTGACTCCAGAAGAAGAAAGGCAAAAAAGAATCGATGAAGCTAATCTCACAACAGCAGAAAGAGAGGTACTCAATACAGATGCTTTGGTAAAGTTCTACACCTCATTGGATAAATTCAATGCCAATAGGGAAAGGAACTTTGCTAATGCTCAACCAGGTACCAAATCAATTAACATCTACTTGGATGGCAATCTTATTGGTAGCAAAGCTATCAATGAACACAGTCAAAATGAAGTAATTGAGGTAGGAGGAAAGTAACATGGCAAGTGCAATAAATAAAATACATGGAGTGCTACAAGAGGCACTCCTTAAACCTTTCGATAATTCTACAGTAGGTCAAGCTGCTGTTGGTCCTGCTACTTACCTTTGGAGAGCAAGGATCTTGGCAAACAGATTAACTTCTCTCAAAGCCCAGAGAATTGTATTGCCTACAGAGATTGATCCAGCTAAGAAAAATATTAACACTGGAGTAAGTGCTTTACAAGCTACAAAACGAAGAGCATTACTAAAGGTACCCAAACCTAAACTTAAAGCCACTCCAACAGTTAACACAGTAAAGAATCAGATTATCATTATCAATCCAAATACAAATGCTGATGGTAATGGTACATATGAATCCATTGTTATTCAGGGTAAACCTTCCGAAGTAAACATCGAATCGGAGAACAGTTGGGTAGCAGTAAGGACAAATGGAAGAAACAATCCTTTCTATATGTACACAGGTTCAGAAGATACCATATCTTTCGATATCTCTTGGTATTCTACACAATCAGATAGAAAGGATGTAATCAAAAAATGTAGGTTATTAGAATCCTGGTCTAAGGCTGATGCTTATGCAGCTTCTCCTCCCGAACTTTGGATATCTTGGGGTTCAGCAGAGTTATTTAAGGATTGCTCATTTATCTTGGTATCCGCACCTTATGTATTGAGTAATTTTCAGAATGCCTGTAGGGCTAACAGAACCTCACCAATTACAGATTTGGGATTATTGCCTAATGCTGCTACACAAAAGCTAACATTCAAAAGGGTTACTAAACATAACCTAACTACTGCAGATATACAAAGGGTTCATGGTAATGTTCCTCAACCCATGCCCGAAGAACCAATAGCTACTCAAAGTAAACCTAAATATCCAGATAAAGTGGAGGTGTAAGATATGAAAGAGTCTACAAGAAATCCCTATACTAATTCAGTAAGGATTAAATATCCAGATGGTACCAGTACATTAGAAAGGATTCCCAGTACTTTCAGTCTTACAGGGAAAGAAAAAGTTCATACATTATTGGAAGGTGAAACTTTACAAAGTGTAGCATTCAGATATTATGGTGATTCTGGGTTATGGGCTGACATTGCTGATGCAAATAATATCATTGACCCTTTTACAGAAGTGTATAGGGGTAAACAATTAATCATACCGAACTCATGAGTAACGAAAAGTCAATGTTACCCAAGGGGTTCGGTATGCCTTTTGTTAAGGTAACAGACTCACAGAATAAACCAATCATAGACCCTTTATCAGGATTACCAATAGGTACTTTTGTTACTGGGTTTGAATATACATACCGAGAAGAAAAAGATGATGAATGTTTTATCACTATCACTACAGAAAATCCCAACCTAATAGATATACCTCAATTCAGAGAGCAACAGTATCTGGGAGTACAATGGGGAATCGTTTACCCGGATAAATCCTATGCTCCAAGTGCTCCAAGAAAAGTAATGGTAAGGGATACCAGCATAAGGTTCTCCGCTCAGGGTATTATCATTACTTTAAAATGTACAGATGGATTTTCAATCCTTAAATCCCAGCAGCTCAAAAAGAATGCTGATGATAATTTTCTCAAATGGATTGAAGATGAGCTAAAGGGAAAGGTTCAATTTAAATCCTATATCTATGATGTTAAGGAATCTAAGGAACTTGCTCCTGGATATGTTTATACTGGTTACTCTTCTATAACTGGGTTAACCATTCCAACAACAGATCATGGATGGTTCTATGGGATGAAGGAAGTTGGGAATGATAAACTTATAAAACGAAGAACATTCGCTCAAGTAGGTAGGACTCCATATACTGCATTAAAGGATGCGGCAAAGTATATCCCAAATGGTCCATATCATGTAGATGGAAGAGATGATACAGTATCAATCCATCCTACTAATTTCAATCAAGCTCCAGTAGCTTCATTTACATGGCATGAAGAAACAGGAGAAATCATATCTTTTAATGTAACCACCAGAAAAAAGCTTAAGGCTTTAGACGTTGCCAAGAAATCACAAATCGATGGTGAAACCAAATCATTAGATTCTGGAGTAACCCAAACAGATGGCTCTTTGCCAGATAATTCAGTAGATGGTATTACTGGAGAAACCATTCCTTCCAATGCTCCCAACACTTACGATTCTCGAGTAGATGGTATTACAGGAGCTGCAACTAGACCCAGCACAGACAAATATAAAGATGAAGAAGCAACTAAGAAACTCTTAGAGAAAGACCCTAATTACCTTAGGAAATATGCTCCCGAGTATCTTGAAAAGGTTGTAAATGAATATAAAGCTGCAGGGAATGATCCTATGAAATTAGCTGCTATCTCACTGGATAATTATACAGTAAAGGTAAAGGCTAAGGTAAAGGAAACAGTAAACCCCGAAGATTTCAACCCAAAGAGCTCCAGCCCAGTAAAAGTTCAGGGTAGGATTTCTGGATGGCAATCATTAGAGAGAGATAAAACAATTCAGATAGTCCCAAAAAGTGATGGGTCAAAATATGAATATTGGGATAACCCAGAAGTAGTTAGAGAAAAGGAAATCGAATTAAATCTCTCTGCGAAGGACCTTTTAGGGTATGCAGGGGATGCGGATTCTTCCAAGATACTCGCATTCAATCAAGTAAATGATGCTTTACAAAAACAGGTTGAAGCTACAATGGTTACAATTGGGCAACCAACTCTAATGAGCTCCCAGATGCTCTCTATTCAAAATGTTTCTCAAAAGTACTCTGGAGATTGGTACATTAAAGAAGCTTCTCATAGAATAGATGCCTCCACTGGGTACCTTACTACATTCGAATTAATTAAGAAAACCATTTCAAATGGTACAGTGGTTCAATCGGATGTAAAAGTAAATACCCAATCCTTAGCAATGAAGGTTCAGAAAATTGCTAATGATCTTACTCCTGCTGAGATTGCTAAAGCTGAACAAGTAAAGGCATTCCAGGAAAAGATTCTAAAAGAAACAGAGGATATGGGAGAAGTTACAGTAATTACTGGTACAGATGAACAGGGAAGAGAGTATACTGAGATACAAGCAAGTCAAGATGCAGTATCTTTAAACAAAGCTACTCAGACTGCCAATATTAACAAGAATGATCAAATCCTAAAAGATAAAACAAAATGAGCCTGGTATATTTAAGGGAAAATGGTTTAGAAGGAATTGGTCGATTCTATTCTACTTACCGTGGAATAGTAATTAATAATGAGGATCCTTTAAAACTTAATCGATTACAAATCGAAGTCCCAGATATAACTCAAACATTGGTTTGGGCTTACCCAAAAGGACAGCCTGGACCCTTGCAATCAGGAGCTAAGTATTTAACTCCTGAAATCAATGATGTAGTTTTCGTGGAATTCCAATCCGGAGACCCAAATTATCCTCTCTGGTCATACTGTGGATGGGCAAAAACTCAAGTACCACCAGAATTAGAAAAGAAGGAAGTAATCGGAATAGTTACTCCAAATGGTAACAAAATATTTCTAGATGATAAAACAAACACTACGAAAATTTTGTTGAAGGTATCCGAGGATAAATTTCATGAGATTACATTGAGCCCAGATGGTGTAATTATAAAAACTCCTACACCTATTACTCAAGAAACACAATCCACTTGGGACCAGACTGCAAAAGAGGATCATAATATCCGAGGAAAACTTGTGATATTCAATGATGGGGAAGTTGGTACAACGATGACAGATAAACTCCTTCAGAGATTAAACAAGATTGAGGATGATATTAATAACCTTAAACTTGGATTAACCCAAGCAACTGCAGTAGCTACCCCAATGGATGGTGGTAAAGCCGCATTCCTCTCTTTAGCTGGGTATGCTAATACACCATTAGTTAAAACAGTAATGGCTGATATTGAACATCAAACAGTAAAACAATGAGCGAAAATATATTGGAAAAGTCAATTGGTTCAGGGCCAACTTTTCCCATCCAACTAACAAGTGGTTCATGGAAACCCAAAAAAGGTTCATTGGAATTAATCGAAGATAACATTATCTCTATCCTGGTTTATCAAATCGGATTCAGATTAAGGCAAGAGATATTTGGTACTCGAAATTATGAATGCTTGGAAGAACCAAACATAAATGCAACTCGATTATTAGTATATAGATTTACTAAAGAAGCTATCGAAGCCTGGGAACCAAGAGTGAGACTTTTGGAAACCAAAATACAATTCACTCCTTCAGAAATACAGATTAGGTTAAGATACCAAGTTTTAACTAATCAGATGGTTGGAGAACTTGATTTTTCATATCAAAAATCGGCATAATTATGGCAATATTAAAGAATCCCTGGTTAGATGTTTTTTCAAGATCTTACCAATCAATCAAGAGCCAATTGGTTCAAAACATGAGAACTAAGTTGCCCGAAGTTACTGATTATTCTGAGGGTAATATTTTTATTATCTTACTTTCCATGTGGTCTTCAGTAGCAGAAGTAATTCATTACTACTTGGATAACATGGCAAGGGAAACTTTCTTTATCTCAGCAAGAAGGTACTCATCCTTAGTTAAACATTCGAAGTTAGTTGATTACCATATTAAAGCAGCAATCCCTGCTTCTACTGATGTATTAATCCAGATCAATAATGGAGATGTTGCCAAGGAAGATTATATTATTCCTATTGGTACAACCTTTAATGGTACAAATGGATTAACATACATCTCCACAAAACAGAAAACTTTCTACAAAGATACCTATGGAGTTTATGTCCCAGTAGAACAAAAAACTTTGGTACCAGAAAAAGATCTTGGAGTAATCTCGGATCCTAATGCTATCATTTATATCGATGAAACAGATGGGTTCTATGTTGAGGGCTCTGCAGTATTAAAACTTGGTGGAATTCTTTGGACTTTAGTAGAAACATTAGGATATTCTGGACCTGATGATAAACATTATATGGTAGAATTAACCGAGGATCAAAAACCCTACATTGTATTTGGTGATGGGATGTATGGTGAAAAACCCGCAGTGAATTCCCCAATATTACTCAGCTACTTTATCACAAAAGGTGAAGCTGGCAATGATGCAGAGAATACCATTACCTCAGTAGATGGAGATCTTGGTATCAAGGACATGACTATCACAAATCCAAATAGAATCACTGGTGGTTCTAATTATGAAAACTTTGATATGCTCAAGGAACATGTTCCTTTAAACATTAGAACACTTGGAGTAGCAATCACCAAACAGGATTACATAGATGTAACTAAACTTGCTCCTGGTGTAGATAAAGCATACATTGATTTTAGGTGTGGTAAATTTGTGGATATCTATATTATCCCAGATGGAGGAGGGGTTGCCTCGGAATCTTTAAGGGATGCCACTTATCGATATGTTTCAAGTAAGAAAATCATCACTACAAATATCCGAGTATTGCCCGCTGGTAGTTCCTATGTAGTTTTGAACTTAACAGTAACTGGTATGCCATCATTAAGAAGTAATATTATTTCTGATGATATACTGAGAGCTTTGGTTCAGAATTATGATTACAGTAATTCGGATATCAACAAGGTAATCCGATTATCTGATTTATATGCCCTCATCGATAATTTGAGTACAGTGGATTATCTTACCATCGATAGTATTTATACAATCCCTTACCCAAACAAATCCGAGGACACAGAAACAGATTTAAACCTGAGTAACTTCAAAGTTAAATCCATAGAAGATGAAGTAAATTATACGATATCTTATTTGGAGAAAGATACCTTTACCATTGCTTCAGAATTTGGAGAAGTTTATTCTACTTTCCTTGGTTCTCCAATCACAATCATCTCAGAAAGTGCGGGAGTAAACTTTACATTCACAATTGGTAATCCTTTATCTGGAGCTTACAAAATCGGAGATACTTGGGAAATGAAAGTGATACCAAATGGTAAAGACCAGATTATCAATGATTACTCAGTACCAAGAATCATTGCAAGCAATGTACATATTAATGTAATCGAAACATCATGATAAACTTTCATGCTTTAATGGATTTACTCCCCTCTTATTTTAAAGCCTTCGATACTTACAAGGATCAAAATGATAAGGGAGTATTAGAAAGGTTCTTGGAATTAATCGGAGAATCTGTTGTTGATGATACTGATAGGAATTCATCGATGTTGCCCAATATAGATAATATCCTTGACATCATCGATGTAGAAACTACCAGAGCGGGATTGCTCGATTATATCTATGATTTTTTAGGGGCTCCTCCACAAGAATATACTACTCCAGTAACAGAAGGAGAATTTTTACATAATCCTCCATTCTATGTATGGTACTTGGAATACAATGTTCAGTTGGAATATTCTACCAAACTGGGATATAAACCAGAGAATGCTCAAAGGGTAGTAAAATACTACTCAGCTATTGACCGAAGGTTGATAAGGTATGCAGTATCCCTATATAAAATCCGAGGAACAGAAAAGTTCTACAGGGTATTACTTACTGCATACTTTAAACTCAAAGGTTACACATTAGAAGAGGAAAACTTATTAACCACTATCGTTGGTAAAGCAAGATATGATACATCATTAACATATGATAGCAATTATCAATACGATGGTGATTCCACAGATTGTAAAGCTTGCTCAAGTTACATCATTGATTTAACCTCAGTAGCCTCAACCCTTAAACCAGAAGAACAAGCTCGATTGGAAAGGGTGCTTGCTAAGTATGCTCCAATTAATGTTCAATTAATGGTTGCTTATGCTTTCTGTAATATTATCGTAAGCACACAGGGTCCATCCATCGAAGAGGGCATGGTGGTTGTTACTGGTAATACAGATAAAGCAGTAAGAGGATATGATCATACGGTTAGTATTTATTATGAATCCAATATCATATTCTTGGGCTGGTATGATAACCAAGGAACACTACTCTCTACAAGTTTTTCTTATACATTTAAAGTAACAGAATCTACTCAAATCATTGCAAAATATGAAAGAGATGACTTATGATATTATTACAACAAATTCAGGATATTGATAAACTAACCAAGGTATCTTTAGAACTTGCCGAAGCAGCATCTAATTATGGAGCATTAAAAATTATCTTTGGTGTCTTCATGGCGATGATGTTATTAATCGTATTGGTATTCGTATCCCAGTCAGTATTTTTAATCAAAAGGGTTCAAGGGATTTCCGATGTATCCGATAAAATTGATAATTATTTCGAAGGATTATCAGAATCCGATATTGGTAAGGAAGAAGCTAATTCGATGATTAGGGAAGTTCTAAATCACAATTCAGTACTTATTAAGTATTATATAATCCGAGTAAGATCCGAGAACCATATTTCTGATAAAGAAAACACAGAATTAAAAATTCAAAGGATCCTTAAAAACCTCCATTCAGAAACTTCCACATTTTTAAATAAATTTCGATATAAGTCCAAACCTCTGGGAGTATACTTAGATGTAGAAACGGATACTGAAAATTTATTTAATCTGGTGTTGGAACAAATCTACATACCAAAAGAACATTTTCAATTGTCTCAAATGGACCAATCCATCGAATTATTTATGCAAGGTTTGAAACTGAATCATGTAACTAAAATAGAAAACTCATGAACACTAAATCATTATGTATTATCTTAGACCCCGCACATGGAAATGATGTAAAGGGTAAATGCTCTCCAGATGGTACTCACAAAGAATATCTTTGGAGTAGAGAAATTTGTAAAAAACTCGCAAGTAAGCTAGACACCCTCGGATATGAGGTACATTTTACTACCCAGGGTTTAAAGGAGCCTGGACTATCCAAACGAAAGTTGGAAGCTAACAGTATCCCAACTTCAAATGTAAAATTGCTTATCTCATTACATAATAATGCAGCTGGAGATGGTAGTAATTGGTACACTGCCTCTGGAGTAGAGATTTATACCTCTCCGGGAAAAACTCAATCCGATATCTTTTCATCCATGATGTATGGACAATTAAAAAAGGATTTCCCTAAACTTAAATTCCGATATGGGTCTCCCGATATGCAGGATTGTGATAAGGATGCCAACTTCACAGTATTAATGGGAAATTATTATGCCATGCTTATCGAATGGTTATTCCAAGATAACAGAGAAGAGGTAAGTATGCTAAAGGATGAAAAGATAAATAATGCCTTCTGTGAATCCCTGATAAAAGGAATCGAAGATATAAACCAATATGTATATGAACACTTAAAAAAGTAAACCTATGGGACAGATTCGGTATCATGATTACTTATCCGAGATCAGGTCTAAGAAAGCTAGTGAAGCTGTTGCTATTCCAATTGGAATTGGACCATTATTTGGATATAATGTAATCTTTTATGATGGAACTACTCTGTTGATTTCAGCAGACGATACAAAGAATTTCCGTCATAACTTAACAAACGAAAGAAATGTGTTGGTTAATCCCAAATCTGCATGTATCACACCAGATGGGATTTTAACCTTAGAATCCTCAGAATTGGGGGTACCTCTAAGCTTAGGTAAATTTACTGGAGTAAAAGAGGTAGCTTTAATCGCAACTCATCTCTTCTCCAAACAAGAAGGTGGTACAATTACATCTTACAGAGTTTATGTAAACCCGGATCAGCAAGATGCTTGGACACCTAAATTAAAACAATCAAGCTCCACAATGGAAACTTGGTTATCCTTATTAAGTGGTACGCTTAGAAGAAACCAAGAGGTAGTACTTGCAATGTTCTCTGTAGAAGTTGTTGGAGAAGATTACCTTATCAAGGATATTATGAATCCTTATAATTATATGTGGGGAGAAACAGATTATGTACCCTTATCAAGGTATGAAGCTGATATGGCTAACCTAAATCTGTTAATCCCTAAATATGATTCAAGGTCAATTGGACTTTCAAACTTTACTCAGAAAGTAAGTAAGAGAAAATATACTAATGGAACACTTACTCGATTTAATAAATCCAACATTGTTACTATCGAAGACCCAGGCCTTACACTAAATACTCTGGGTGATGCAGTAAACTTAGTGGGAGGTATCCATTTGGATTTCTCTTCTCTTCAAATGAATTTAGAAAGTCAATTAGTTGCCGAGCTCTCTGCAACCATGGATTATATAATGCCTACTCCACTCAATGTTAAATTCCAAACTCCAGTAGCTTTTAACTGGTTAAGGAACAACTCACAAAATGAAGACACTGGAGAAAAAATTCAACAAACCAATTACAGTGTATATGGGCTGTTGAATATGTATGAAAGTAATTTCCAATTAGTACTTCAGTTCTACCCAGTTGGAGATCAACAAGATACCAATCCAAATCTTATTGCTTCGGATGTACATTGTAAGGCAGATTTTACAATGGATATCTCAAGAATGATATCTTTGATTGATATGTATGATCTGAACATTGAAGTTGTTTCTGCGGCAGGTACTACTGGTTCAGGTGAAGTAACTGGAGCAGGTAGATATAAACGAGGATCTCTTGTAACCATAGTTGCCTCTCCCGCCAGTGGTTCTGGATTTGTGGGATGGTATGAGGGTGATGCTTTGATCTCCAATGAACAAGTTTATCGAATAGAAGTAAAGAAGAATACAAATTTAAAGGCAATCTTTAATGGTTCTTCTACAAAGGTAAAAGTTAGTGTTACAGTTAATCCCGCTGGTAAGGCTACGATTAGTGGAGAAGGGATGTATTCTATTAATACTCAAGCTACACTTCAGTGTGTACCAGTAACTGGGTATGGATTCGATTATTGGGAAATCGATGGAGTAAGATACACAATTAATCCTTTAACATTTGGGGTAACTAAAACTACGAATGTTATTTGTAAATTGGTACCCCCAAAACGAGATCTAACATTATTGGGTTCTCCAAGTGGTATCTTCCAACTATCAGGTGCAGGAGCTTATTCTGTAAATGACCCAGTAACAGTGAAGGCAAACCTTCTTTCTCAGGATTACGAATTTGCTGGATGGTACAGAGATTCTGTTATACCCTCTAATTTGGTATCCACCAATGCTACATACTCATTCAATATGCCCGATCAGGATTTGGTTCTGTACGCTTCAGCTAACGAAAAGGTCGTAGAAAATTATTTCGAAATCAGAGTAAGCTCAGGTGCTGGTGGTACAACATCTCCTGCTGGTGTAAATTCATATAAGGAGGGTACTACAATTAGAATTACTGCTCAACCCGCTAGTGGATATTCATTCTTAGAATGGAGAGCTGGAGGACCAAGTGGCATTAAGTTGGATTATCCTGCAAGCTTCCAGCATACGGTTACTGGTGATTATTATTTCTATGCTCTGTTCATGAAAGATGAAGAACCAGAACCAGAACAGGTATTGATTAAAACCAATTCTGATAGGGGTGGTTTAACTGAACCAATGTCTCAATATTATGCTAAGGGTTCAAGGGTAACCATTACTGCTACTCCGTGGTCTGGTTATAATTTCGTTGAATGGAGGCTTGGAGGTAGGGATGGACAAGTAGTATCTAGATCTGCTAGTTATACATTCACTGCTAATTCCAGTGTTACATATTGGGCTGTATTCGAAGAGAAACCAGAAGAGACATATCCAGTACATATTAAAGTAAGTACCGATGGAAAATGTCAATATGTTCTTTCACATAGTACTGCTTCTGGTGGAAGTCAAGTTCCAGATACTGGAGTAACATCTGTTACTACAACTAAGAATTGGAATTTGCCTAAGGGTGCAGTGATCCAGGTAGTAGGCCAAGATGGTAGCTCTAAATTCAATAAATGGGAATATACGGTTAATGGTGGGTACACTGCTACTACGGATCATCAAGTTCAATTCGTAGTTCCTGGGGCATTGGATATTGATATTAAAGCCGTTAGTAAAGAAGATCCTCAGCCTCCACAACAGACCGTGAAAGTTTCACTGAGCCTCACAAAGAATAATACTCCATCAATTGGTGATATTAATATTTATCGAAATGGTAGTATTATGGGAACTCATAAACTTTCAAGTTTACCATTATCATTCCCTGAACAAACTTTTGTTGTGGGTGATAAACTTCATATCGGTTTGCCCGGTGTAGTGGTAACCCGGATTAGAACCGCACATCAAGTAAGCGGTAATTACCGAGATTATACAGATTCTGGTAATACTTCTCGGGATATAACCATAGAAGCGGGTTCAACCATTATAAGTTGGGCAATAGAAGGTAAAGGTTAATTCTTCTGTTCTTAGGTTTTTTATATGTTGGTTGGAGAAGGTACCTTGTGAAAGGCCTTCTCCTTACTATTTTTTAATGTAAATCCTATGTTAAACTAAAATTTCATAACAAAATGTTACTCAAGAAGTTAATTATTATGTTGAACATGCTTCTAATGTTCACAGTTGGAATTGCTGCTCAAACTGCAATGGGTTTAAGTGAAGAAGTTGTTGAACCTGGGCTTGTAACAGACTTTGCATCTTTTACAGGGATCATGACTTTAGTCTCATTGGTAGTAACCCAACTATCAAAATTAATCCCGGGAATTAGTGAAAAGAAATGGGCTAAACCATTAGTTTCAATTGCAGTGGGGATCTTATCATGCTTATTCGGATGGATATTACAAATTTCTCCAGTATTAGAAGGATTAATCTGGTATATGGTAATTCTATATGGAGTATTTGCTGGGCTTTCTGCTTGCGGATTGTATAGTATACTTAAACCATTAATCGAATTAATCTTTCCCCCCAAACAGGAATAGGTATAACATTATAATAAGATAACACATTTAACCCAGACTCTATCAATTAGGGCCTGGGTTTTTTGTTGTAGATTATCCCCATGTTTCTTTCATATCTTCGATAGCTTCATGAATTTCCTTGTTAAGCGTAGAGATATATTTAATGTAAAGCTTAGTCTTAGGCAATTCGAAAAAATCTAATAAAGCGCTAGTTGTAAGCCGGGGTTTGGATTCCTCGCTGTAAAAGAAAGGAGGAGGACTCATCTGTAATTGAAATAACAGGTAAGCATCAGCAGAAAGGTTAGCTCTCATAAATTCATGGATCTCAGATATCCTTTCTTGTTTAACCCTTTCATCTTCTGATAAATCAGATAAATCTTCTTTTGCTCCTTCAAAGCAATCTTCGAAAGAAGCAATAGCAACATTAAAATCCAAAGATTGTTTGGAATAAGCATTGATTAATAATCGAGTCTTATATAATTGAAGAGAGCTAATGATGGTAGCCTTAAATTTTTCTGGGTTCTCAGTACTCAGATTATAATACTTCCGAAATACATAAAGTAACTTGTCATAAAAATATGAGATTATTATATCCCTTGAAACATTGAATCTTCTTGGGTCAATGTTTTTAGCTAACTTCCGAATTAAAGGTGTCATGCTCTTATAATAGAAATTGAAGAGTTCGACATCGTAATCTTCAGGTAATTCTTTCAGCCTATTGATTTCACCTTCTGCAATCATAATTCCGTTGTTTTAAATAAATGTTTATGCAAATATATAAATAATATTCTTTTATTATGAACTCAGGGTAATAAAATTTAACCCTAATCAGGGAAGTAACTGATATATAAGGAGTTATAATTAGGATAACCTAAGGAACAATTTACTACTATCAATTTTCAAAACAAACATATAGATAACATGGCAAAGAAAGATAAGAACAAATTTGCTTTCGGAACAGACTTTCAGCAAGAGATATTACATTATATCATAAAAGATAAAAATGGTATCCTTGCATTAAACCAGGTCAAAGATTCCTATTTTACTCTCATCAATCATCAAGTTATTGCAAAAGCATTAGCTAAGCTTTCCAAAAAGAACAAACGAATCCCTAAAAATGCTTCAGTACTTAATCAGGAGATACAGGATTTACTTTCTGTGAAAGGGATTGCAGATTTAGTTACTAAGGATGATTTGGTTGAGATTAAACATACAGTAGAAAAACTTTATTCAGAGCCTTTATTGGATGGAGAGGATATCCGAGAAAAGGTTTTGAAATTTTCTGTGTTTGTTCAAATGAAGGATTTGAATGATAATTTCGATTTATCAGATTTTAATCAATATGATGAATATTCTAAACGTATTGCCAAACTCCTTTCAAGGACAAAGGAAAAAAAAGATCAGCCATTATACTTGGTTAAAGATGTAGTAGAACGTCAATTTGTGAGACAATCTGATCCTATGGTATTACCTACCCCATTTAGGCAATTGAATCACTTAGCAAATGGGGGAGGGTTCCCAAAAGGTTCAATCATTGTTGCATTGGATAAATCGAAAGCAACCAAAACTTTCACATTGGTTAATGTTGCGAGAAGTTATTTAAAAATGCAAAAGGTTGTTCTTTATATAGATATGGAAAATGGAGCCAGTGAAATTATGACTCGTATGGAACAATCAACATTGAACAGAAGTAAAAGTGATTTGTTGTCTGGTGATGTGGATAAACTGGAACAAAAACATTTAAGAAAATATCGAAGACTTGGTTCAGAATTCATCGTAAAAAAATTACCCGCAAATGTTGGGACAGTTTCTGATATTGCTTCAACAATCGATGAAATATACAATGATACTGGGATGAAGGTTAATGTATTGGTAATTGACTTCATGGGGAAGATGGGATCATTAGGAAAACATGAAGATGATTTTAATCGTATATCCAATGTATACATAGAGGTTGGTAACCTTGTAATGGAAAAAGATATTGATATCGTATGGACTGCTCAACATGTTACTCGTCAAGGAGAAGTAAGAAGAGAAACAAGGTATGAAGAATCCGATATAGCAAAATGTATGGACATCTCTCGTACTGCTTCATTTGTTTTTGGGTTAAACTCTACCCAAGAAGAAAGAGAACATGGAGTTCAAAGATGGGAAACAGTAGTTGCAAGGGATGCTCCTTCTTGGGGAAGATGTTTATTTAACATTGACCTGGAAAAACAGAGATTCCAGGAATTCACAGTTGCTCAGAGAAAAGCATACGATGAAAAGGTTGCTCCCAATTTAGACAAGCAACTAAAATCTTCAAACTCATTCAAGAAAAGGGATAAGCCAGTAGCTGACCCAGAAAAAATGAAAAAAGCAAAAGATATATAATATATAATATGTATATTTGCATAAACATTTATTTAAAACTTAAAATTTAAAACTATGGTAACAACATGTTCAATTTGTGGTACTACAGAAGCAGTAGATCCCGGGGAATTCAGTAAATGCCTTTTACGAGATATCATGGAAGAAAGGAAATGTTGCTTTCATTGTGCTTTTTGGATTAATCATCTGGGTTTATACAAAAATGACCCAAAATGGTTAGTTATTAATGGAGCTTCTTGGATAGTACATCCTTTTGTACCTGCTTCTGAGAGAGGACGTAGTTTTATTGGATGTGGAGGAAGAGAACTGAAAGCTATCACAGAAGATGGTAGAGAATTTTTCTCCAACAATTGGTGGCATCAAGGAGATATTCCGGAGAGGTTTTTAAAACTCATCGATAAATCTCACTTTGCTAAATGGGTTAGGTAATCATGTATAATAAAAATTTCAGGTCATTATTGGGTGCTTACTTCTTAGCTCATGGATTTGAAGATTATAGAAGGGGTTGGTTAAAGGGTCCATACTTTAGCTGCCCCTTCTGTGGTAGAGAGGGTAAGCTTGGAGTAAATCCTTCAACAGATTTTTATCATTGTTTTCGATGTAACTCTAAAGGAAATCTCCTCGATTTAGTTTTAATTCTAGAGCGATTAGAAACCTTTAATGAAGGATTAAAAGTATTAGAACAGTATAAGGATTCTGGATATCGAATAAAGGAAGAAAGGGTAGAGCTAAAGCAATTAGCCCCTATGATTCTCCCAGAAGGTTTCAGATTACTTAATCAAGGAACTTCCCAAATAGCTAAGTCAGCAAGAGCTTATATAAAGGGTAGAGGATTTGATCCCAACCAATTATCCAAATTAGGTTGGGGATACTCCACAGATGAAAAACATTTCGGATATCTGATTATCCCATATTATAAGGATCACAAGATTATATATTATAATGCAAGGAATTTTCTTTCAACTGGACCAAGATATTTAAATCCAGATATCGAAGAATCCTCTTTAGGTAAATCACAAATCCTATATAATGAAGAGGCTCTTTATATGTATAAATCTGTTTATCTTTGTGAAGGAGTTTTTAATGCTATTACACTTTCTCAAAATAGGGGAATCTGTACTGCGGGTAAATTTGTTTCATCCTACCAAGAAAACAAAATTATCAAATCTCCAGTAGAAAGGATTATCCTATGCTTAGATGGAGATGCAATAGAACAAGCAATTCAATTAGCACTTAAATTATGCTTATACAAACAAGTCAAGCTAGTTATTTTCCCAAAAGATAAGGATGCTAATGATCTTGGATTAAGGAAATCTTTGCATCTAATATATAATACAAAATATATGAATTACCAAGAATTAATTCAACTAAAGCATGAACTCACATAAAATGAATAAAGGTATGGAAATATTACAGAATCTTTGGAGATGTTTAAAGTCTGACCCTGATACATTATCAGATGAAGATTATTTTACTTATTATGCTCCTGTTGCATGTTTAGGTATGATTGGATTTATATCGTTTACCATAATATTGCTTATGTTCTAATGAGAGATCCAAGTATACACATAAAAGAATCTGACTTAATCGAGCTTCTCAAGGATTATATCCCTAAAGGTAAAGTCCTTGAGATTACAAAAAAAGCTAAGAAGTATGCTTGCATCAAAAGGTCAATGGTTGCTACAAATCAAAAACAAAGGAAGGTAGTAAATACATTATTATCTTCGGATAAAGAAGATGCAAGCTTAGTTGCTCAGATTATTCAAATGTTACGAATAAAACAGGGTCATACTGGAGTACGAAAGATTAAAGAAAACGGAAGAGAATGGCCTCAGATAAAGGAATTAACGAATGCTTGCAATAGCTTCTGTGAAGTAAATAACCTGGATAAAAAAGAAGGTTATGTAAAATACTTAGAGATTGCGTTCAAACATATCAAATCCTTTTATGGGTATCTCTCGAAACTTATTAATCTCTATGATAAGGTAATCGAAGAGTATAGGGTTACTCAAGAATTATCGAATATAGATACCAATGATGCTATTGAGATGCACTCTGCATATGTTTCAATGATTGCTAGTAAAACTGGATTACAAGAAACATATTTGGATGATCCAGTTAAACTTAATTACTTTGCAAAAGCTGCAACAGAAGCAAAAAATTTAGGTTGTGATTATGATACCTGGATAGAAGCTCAATTTGATGCTCTATCATTTTGTAATGGGATTCCCTTACCAGAACAACTGTTTGGGATGAAAGCTAAGGAAAGGTTAATGAAATACCTATATAAATATAACATATCATTGGATAATAATCCCAACTCTCAACCTAAGAATTCAGATTGGGATCAAATATTAAACTCATGAACACAGTTAAAATTACATTGACAGGAAATAAGGGGACTCTATCTGGGCCCCCTGTTTTGTTGAAAAAGGTCTATGATAGGCTTCGGATCAAACATCCTAATGCTTGGTATTTAATGCAAAGAACCCGAGGTAAATGGGATGGGTATGTAAAATACCTCTCAGATTATGGGGACTTCCAAATAGGATTATTAAATCACATCTGTAAGCAATTAAAGGAATTAGATTCATCAGTAAGAATTATAATTCAAGATAACAGGTTAAAGTTACCAATTAAACCAAAGATGGTAACTAGATTAGGCAATTATCAATTAAGAGATATACAAAAAGATGTAATCAAAAGCTTTATTAATAATTCTGTTGAGGGCCATCCTTTTTATATAGGTGTAATCAATGCAGCAACTAATAGCGGGAAGTGCATTGGGAAAGATAGCTTAGTGAATACTGAAAAAGGGTTGATCCGAATTAAAGATTTAGTAAATTTACCATATAAGGGAGAAATCGATTGTAAACATAGGGTATATAATCATTTGGGTAAGAAAGTATTTACCTCTCGGGGATGTAACAGTGGTAGAATAAAAGCTATCCGAATTATTACTAAAAAGGGGTACAAGCTCATCGGAGGATATCACAATCATAGGATATATACTTGGATTAATGGTAAATTCGATTGGGTGTATTTGAGAGATTTAACAAAGGGTCAACTTATCCCCATAAAGCATTCGCTTAAATACAAAGGGGTATTACTAAACGAATATTTGACTCCTGAGATCGCTTATTCATTGGGAGCATTACATGGAGATGGGTGTATCAAGACAAGGGGCTTTTCTATATCTGGTCAAGATTATGAAATAGCAAACCATTTGGTTAAAACTTTCCCTCAAATGAAGTTAAAGATCAAGCCTCATAGAAAATTTGAGGGTTTTAATATATCCCATAAGGGTGAGGAGTTTAGTAAGTTAATTTCTTGTTTTCCTGAGTTAATTGGGACATCACATACAAAAAATATTCCAAATGGTATACTATCCGCTCCATTAGATATACAAGCTCAGTATATAGCGGGCTTATTCGATACAGATGGAGCATTTACCAAGAAAAGAGGTTCTATCTCTTTTAGTTCCGTCAATGAACAAGTTATAGATGATCTTATGGTCATACTTTTAAATTTTGGAATCATCTGTAGAAAAGATAAGAAAAAAACTTCTTGGCAAAATGGAAAATCTCATACTTTTAGGATACATATTCAAAGCCAGTATAGAGATATATTTTTTAAAAACATCCCAATGAAAGTGAAAAGGAAGACTTCGGATACTCCGCTTGGGTATGCTAGAACTTCTTTTGATATAAGTCCTAAAGATATATTGGAAGAAGTTGTTAAACAGTATCCCTCCAGAAGGTTTAATCAGAAAGTAAGAAGAGGCTCTAACATAGGTTTTCCAGAACTTCAGAGATATTTAGGGGATTTTCCAGTTAAAGGTAAATTAAAAGAGTATTTAGATTTTACTAAGGAAGACATATTTTGGGATAGGATTAAAAGCATAGAGATTATTAAGGAAGAATGTTATGATATACATGTTCCAAAAGGTAACTCATACATAGCAAATGGGTTTATAAACCATAACACTTTACTCATGGCTGCTATACATGAGTGTTTTCAAAGGAAGTTGAGAACTTTAGTGATTATTAATAATTCCCAAATCTTTGCTCAAGCTAAAAAAGAATACAGAGAATATTTGCCTGGTGAAGATATTCAATTTATTCAAGGCAAAAATCTGAAATTTGGAAATTTCAATGTTGGGATGGTTCAAACAATGTCTCAGAAAATTAAAGAGATTCGAAATGAATTATCCAAGATTGATATTGTTTTGGTTGATGAAGCTGATGTTGCTGATAATAAACAATTCAAAACTGTGTTAAGTTATCTTTATAATGTTCGAATAAGGTTAGGACTATCTGGGAGTATTTATATGTCCAAATTAAAAAAGGACCTTATTCATAATATGAACCTTCGAAGTTTCTTTGGTGATGAGATTCATATTATTACCAAACAAGATATGGTAAAGAAAGGATATTCTACACCGGTGATAATTAAGATCACAGAGGGAAACTCACATAATCCTCATTTAGTAGCGGATGGATGGCTCGATACATTTAAAAAGGCAGTTATAGAAGATCCAGTAGCAAAAAAGAAATCAGCTGAAAGAGTTTTATATAATATTAAATATAATCGACTACCAGCAATTGTTGTTACTCGATTTATTGAACATGCTGAAAGTTTATATAAATATTATACTAATCACCCAGAACTCAAGGATTATAATATAAGGGTAATCGATCACACATCAAAAAACCGAGAATCCATAATTAATCAATTCGCTCAAGGAAAAATCGATGTATTAATCACCACCTATATTATAAAGCGAGGTATAAATTTACCTTTAGCTGTTTATTTACAGAATGCAGCTGGCTCGGATTCCGAGGAAGATATTTCCCAAATCTGTGGTCGTATGGAAAGAACATTTAAAGGTAAAAAGAAATCCTATCTCGATGATATGTATTATTATGGGCAATATTTAGAACGGCATAGTAAACATCGTATCAATTATTATATAAGGACTGGAATGAAAGTTATTAATCTTAAAAAGAAACGAAATGGAAAGCTATGATTGGGATTGGGAGGATGATGAAGATATCCCAGATTATGAAGAGGATGATTCTTTTGAGATACCTTAATTTTTCTGAGAAAACTAAACTAAGCAAAAAAGCTAAGCTTTAAATAAGTTTAGGTTTTTTAGGTTAGTTTTGGGGGGGAAGGAAAAGAAGATATAGATAAAGAATATCAGAATAGAAAGGATAGAAATTCTCAATATAAAGAAAATAGGATATCAAATATCAAGGATTAAGGATATAAGGATATCCTATTATCATTTATAAAGGAAATTACATAATGTAATAAAGCATTAAATAAATATGATACAAACATTAACACTTTCAAGTAGGAATACTGGAGATTATTTTTTATCTTCAGATGGTCTCCAATTATATCATAGAAATAGGGACCTAATTAATTTAAATCTGTATGATGATTGCTTTGGATGCGTATTTTATATTCCTTCAAATAGGCAATCCTGTTTTAAATGTGAAAAACTCCCTGATGTAGAATGTTTAGCTCAATCTAATTTTCAAATGGTTGATGTATATTATTCGTTTATAATTTTATATGAAAACTTAGAATCAGCTGGGTTGAAGATGTATACCAGTTTGAATGAGATACAGAATATGCTTTCAGAAGATATTCAAAGTCTATTTATATCTGCGTACAATACATTGCTCACTAAAGATATACTTGAAATTCTTAAAAAGCCTTTAAATAAGGGATATGAATTAGAGTTATCAGTAAGAAATGATGAATTAATGATTAAATATACATGGAAACAGAATTAGAGAAACTTGAAAAACAGAGAAAAGATCTCTTCAATGAACTGGATTTGTTAAGGGAATTTGAAACAGAATCAATGATTGATTATAATGAGCCTATTGATTGTAAAGCTGATCAGGAGCTTAGTTTGGTTCCTCGAGGTGCTTGCAAATATTGCACCTTACATTGTGATCAATGCTCTTTGAGATGTAACAGATTCCTTCAATATTATGATAGGAATAAGCTTATCTTTTCTAATAATCTGTTCAAGGTTAATCCCAAGTATGAACAGAAGATTAAGGAACAGGTTATTTCTATAGATAAGAAAATCAAAATAATCGAATATAACAATGGCAAAGAAGAATAAATTACCGGATATTAAAGGAGCTCAGGTTTTAGTTCCCACCAATGTATCAGAGATTATTGGTACAAGAGATGATTGCTTTGGCAAAGAATATGACCTCTCTACATCAGAATGTAAAAGATGTGGAGACTCTGAGTTATGTGCAGTATGCTTTGCTCAGTTTATGAATAAGACTCGCAAACAGGTAGAAGAAGAAAATACTTTCAAGGATATGGAAAGTATGGTGGATCCTAAACTTGTTGCTAAGTATATGCGGGGATTAAAAAGAAAAGGATCAGAGAAAAAAGAAGTAATCCATGCTGCAATGGAAAAGTTTAATCTAGATAAGAAGACTACAAGAACCATTTATAAATCATTAAAGAAGTAACCATGGATAGTAGAAACATTAAAGAACCTACTCCTCAAATAGAGGATGGAAAACATTTGGAGAAAATCTATGATCTCCAAAAAGAATTATTGGATTCTTACATTAAGATCGAAGGATTGCCTTCATATCCCATAGATGTAAATTCCAAAAAGAGCCAGATCATCCTAAAGGATTTTACTGGTAGGGTAATCGAAGAACTTGGAGAAGGATATGAATCTATGCTCAAGGTTTTCAATAAGAGATTGGATTACATAAAGGATATGGATAACAAAGAAACCTTCCTTTATATTAAAGCTGAAGCACAAAACCTAAATGAAGAACTAGCTGATGCTTTACACTTCTTCATGGAATTGCTTATCTACACAAATATTCATCCAGAAGATATTTACCAATACTGTAAAACCACAGCCAAGAATTTAGGGATTCCCTTATATGATTGCTGTTGCTTAAGACAGGTACTCAACTTTTCCAGAAACATGGTAATGGGATCAGAGATTGACCTATCCAATAAATCCCTTATCAAAATTGCTCATGAAGAAGATGAGTGTATCCCAGTGGGATGGGAAACTAGTGAAGACTTTGTTAGAAGATGTGCACTCCAATTATGGGATGTGACATATTCTTTATCTATTGCAAGGAATTGCCTTAAAAACAAACCCTGGAAACAATCCGGAGAATTAACCGATGAAAATCTGTATCAGAATTTACTTTGTGAATCATTCATAAAATTATGCGGATTTTACGCATTAATGGGTTATACAGATAAAACCCTATTTGCAGTATACTTCAAGAAAAACATGGTTAATAAATTTCGTATAGCAAGTCGTTATTGATATGGATACAATCAATAAGCAATTAAAAGTAAGGCAAGTATTTTATCCTACCTCACAAGCTGCTTGGGAAGGTATCAATGAAATATTTATTAAGGGAGATCCAATTCTTTTTACCGAAGGTGAAGGAGGAAGGATCTCCTCCTCTGCGATTTATGCCTATAATGTTGTTGTTAATATTAGGAAAGCTTGGATGGACCCAGAATTTGATTTTGGTAAGCTTTTCAATTATCAGAAAACCAAATGGAACCTTCTTTTGAATAATTATGTAAATCTTAATCAGTTGGATTTAATGAGATCTCAAGTTAGGTCTACTGAATTAAAGAGAAGCCATTACAATTATTCATTCGACTTTGATAATACACATTCTAATGGGAAAGGTTGTTTAATAGCAGCCTCTTTTTGTAGAAGAGATGATTTGGATATTCCAATTATAATTGCAAACTTAAGATCTTCGGAGATTACAAAGAGATTGGCATTTGACCTTTTATTATTACAGAGATTGGGAGAATACGTATATGGAGAGGACCAAACATTTATGATTCAATTAAACTGTAATCAGATGTATGCTGCCTTAGAAACCTTAGTAATGTATGATACTCATAAATCGATAAAGAAGGTCACCAAAGGACTAGATTCTGTTTGGATTCAAAAGGTCCTTAAGATGTTGAAGTTCTTTAAAACTTGTGATGAAAAGGATGTAAAATATAAGGTATATCGAAGAACATTAGCTTGCATACAACCAGGAAAAGTTCCAGGAAAGAAAGAGATAACCCTTTGTGCTAAGGATTTGCTATTAGGATATGATGATATTCCATATCCTGAATCCTGTATTTCATATACAGCTCGTCAGGCATTTAAAAAGAAATATTTAAAACAAAAGGAGGATAAGAATGAGAATTTACACTTCAAGTTATGAGTTGATGTCCGAAACAATGAGAAATGTTATAGAGATGGGTTCTATAGTTAGACCCAAATCCTATCAGAACAAAAACATTGAAGGACAAGAAGATTACATTACAAAAGAAGTAATCTGTCATCAGTACTGTTTAACTTCTTTGGGAGACCCAAAATGGTTATTCTTAGCTGATAAGAGAAGTAAACAATGGGTAGAAGAAGAATTCAAGGAAAGAATCCATGACCCTTTGGATAGCCTAGATAAATTCTCCCATATTAACCCGGGATCCGCATTCCTTATCAGAGAAGATGTTTGGAGACCATTCTTAGTAAATGGGAAATTCGATTATACCTACAATGAAAGATTAAGATTTGGATGGACTGATTCTAAAGGAATTAATCACCAAGATCGAATCTGGGATGCTCTAAAAGCAGTAAGGGATGAGTTAATTAGAAACCCAGATACTCGCCAGGCAGTAATCCCAATCTTTCATCCGACAGATGTAAAATATATTGGAGGAGAAAGAAGAGTACCTTGCTCAATGTATTATGATTTCCTAATCAGAGAAATAAAAGGTAAAAAGAGATTACACATCTGTTATCATCAAAGGTCATCGGATTTGGTAACTCATTTTGGTAATGATGTATACCTTGCATGGAAACTTATGGAGTACATGGCTGAGCAAACAGGGAATGAACCAGGATATTTATATCACACTATCGATTCTCTACATTCATATAAAAAGGATTGGGTATTACTCAAACAATGTTTGGATGATATCACAGAATGAATGAATAATTGGGAAAAAGAATGGATTAAAACTTTAGCCTCTATCATGATTTGGTAGAGGCTTCTTAATTTATATAAGAATATGGGCAAACCAAAAACAAAATATCACATCTTAGAGAATGAGCAACAATTGGATATGTTAATTGATGCTTGTAAGAAAACTGGATATGCTTCGGTAGACTTTGAGACTACTGGTAATCGAATATATAATAATGATTTTTATCCTACGATTTTAGGTGTATGCTTTGAACCAGGTAGGGCAGGAGTAATTCCTTTAGGTCATTTCGATTCGAAATTTAAAAAATCCTGGAAAACAAAGCTTCAGAAATTTGGAGAAGAAGTTATTGCTAACGAAAACATTGTTAAGGTTGCATGGAATGCTAAATTTGATATGCAAGTATTTCACAAATATGGTATCTTTCATAAAGGTAGGTTATTTGATGGGATGCTTGCTAAATATGTTTTGGATGAAGTAAGGCCCCATGATTTAAAGAATCAGGTAAGGAGGTTCCTTCCTAAATTTGGAGATTACGAAGAAGATTACGAAGGATGTAATTTACCTTGGGATCAAAAACCTTTATTGGGATTATCCCAGTACTGTGCTATAGATACTGATATGTGTTTAAGATTATTCCTATTCTTCGAAAAGAAAATGATGGACAAGGCATTTTACCCTTTGTTTAGAAATCTTATTATGCCTGCTTCTAATCTACTAACAAAGGTAGAGACAAGAGGGCAAAGACTTGATAAAGAATGGCATGGAGAATTAATGGAAAAATATCCCAGATTAATTCTAGAAGCAGAAACCAAGGTAAGAGCCCTTAAAAAGGTAAAGAGATTCGAGAAATCCCTCATCCAACAGAGATTAGATAAAGCAATATCGAAGATAGAGGAAGAGATTAGAGAATCTAAGAAAGTAATAAAAACATCAGATGATTCTCGAAAAATTGCTTCTGCTGAAAGATCAATTAAAAATAGAGAAGAAAAGATTGCCAGATTAATGGCTGGAGAATTTAATACTAAATCCGAAAAAGCCATAATAGAACCCATAAATTTTGGGTCAGCTTCACAAATGACACAACTTCTATTTTTAGACCCAAAAGGATTTAGATTCCCAGTAGTAAAATATACACAAAAAGATAAAAAGGATACGGATAACCCCTCTTCATCAGAAGCAGTATTATTGGAATTACAAAAAACAGATAAAACTGGATTTATTGATACGCTTTTAGAATTAAGGGGGCTTAAGCAGATTAATAATATGTTTGTAAAGGGGTTTGCAAACTTAGTTCAAGATGATGGTAGATTACATCCAAAATTTCATATCCAAGGTACTGTAAGTGGGCGATTAAGTAGTTGTATTAGTCCTGACTCTTTACTTGATACAGATAAGGGATTAATCTTTATTGGGGATTTAGTACCCTCCTCAGAGGGGTATAATACCATCGATGGGTTATCTGTAAGAACCCATACTGGAAAGTATCAACCCATACTTAAGGGAATAAATAAAGGGGTTGAGCCCATGTATAAAGTAACTTTGGAAGATGGTAAATTCATTAACTGTACCCTTAAACATAAATTTATAACGGACCAGGGAGAAAAAACTCTAGAAGAAATCCTCAACAATTACCATAATAAAGATTCCAATACTTTTTCTATTAAACTTTTAACATCTTACAGCTATGAGTAGAAAAAGGGTATTAACAAAATCCCCCAAACATAAGTTAAAACTTATAAAGGAAGATGGGAAATCCTATATTAGAAAAAAAGATTTGGATCATTACTTTTTTGAACAGGGGATGACCAGGGAAGATTTCAAATTTCATTTTGGTATCGGCCATAGGATTATGACACAGTCTCTGTATAAGCATTATACAAAAGACCAGATTAAAAGATCCCAGGGGGAGAAGATTGCTAGGATACAGAGGGAAAATAATTCGAACAGGGTAAATTGGTATAAGCCCGCTAATCTGGTGGAGGTTGACAAAATTAAAGAAGCAATATCCACTTCTCTCACTCATGAGGAAGCTATGGAAAAACTGGGGATGTCTAAATATGTATTTTCACATCACCTCCAATATTATAATTTAGCTTATAATGAAACTAAAGAGAAGAGTAAAAAATTCCTATCCCTTACTACAGAGGAGGTGGAACTTTTAAAGAGCCTTATGTTTTATAATAAGCAAATAGGATTATTATTTTCTCGGAATTCTTCAGACATCATTAAGGGCATCGATTGTATAAATGACTTTAAGTACACTTTGTTTAATCTGGTTAGAAAGTTAAAAAGGATAAATCGTAAACATATAAAACGATTTAATATTAGATATTCTACTAATAATATCGAATACCAATTTTATAAGTATTTTAAACATCTAAAGTTAGATGTAGAAGCTCAATTTCCTTTAGGTCCTTATAAGTATGATTTTTTCTTTCCTAAGTTTAATCTATTATTGGAGCTCGATGGAAGTTTACATGAAATCAATCGGGATCTGATTAAGGATGAGTTAGCGGCTAATCAAGGATATAAAGTAATCCGAATTAAACTTTCTAAAAGTCTTTTGAATAAAGCTTATGATGAACAAACAATTTTTAAAAAGATCAAATCATGTATAAACCAGTATCAATTATTTCAATAGAGCCGATTGGGTTAAAAACAGTATGCGATATAGAAGTTCAAGAGGATCACACATATGTGGCTAATGGTATATTGAATCATAACAGTGACCCCAATGCACAACAGTTTCCTAGATTAGCAACAAACCCCGATATTAGGAAGTGTTTAGTTGCATCCACTGGTAGACTCTACTTGATGATGGACTACAGTCAATGTATAGATGGGGATTCATATATCTTTTGTAATACTGGAATAAAGAAGTTAAAGGAGATTATCCCTGGGAAAGATAAAATTTGTATGATGGACCCTCAGCATAAAAACAAACATCGAGTTCTCAATATAAAGGTTCTTGCAAATAAGGGTAAGGCAGAATGCCTAAGGATTACAACAAATACTGGTAGGCAACTGATATTAACAGAAGAACATCCAGTAAAAACTAAACAAGGATTTACATTAGCTAAAGACCTTAAATTAAATGATACATTATATATCGAAAACTTATTCGGTACTAAATCTGTTGGTAGGCTTCTCATAAATTCAGATGAAGCATACATTGCGGGATTATTCTATGGTGATGGTCATTACCCTAAAGAAAAATCTGGTAAAAGAAAACCAACTGATATGTCCATATTCTTTTCAACCGGATCGGACAGAGAGGAATTACAACCTTTACTGGATAATTACTTTGGTTGTGAATTCTATGGGCCAAAAAATACTTCAAGGGGTATTAGAGGTCATAGTGATAAGGTTCTCTCTTTTTATAAGAAATATCCAAAGAAGGATTCTCATGAAATGGAAATCCCAAAGAGGATCCTAAAGTCGGACTTCGAATCCAAGATGAATTTTATTGGAGGTCAAATTGATTCTGATGGCTCTATTGGTAATGGTAGGTTTAGGTATACTTCTGCTTGTGAATCTTATATTCGACAATTACAACTACTCTTTCAATCAGTTGGGTTTCATGGTATAATCAGAAGTACAACTACGATTTTAAATGAGAATGAGTATACAGAATATCATTTAATCGTAAATTATGGGTTATCCAGACTTAAGCCATACTTGAGACTTAAAAGAAAAAAACAAGAGATTATTGATTGGGAATTGAGCAAACAATATGCTGTCCCTGCAAATAAAACTTCTCACTGTTCTACACAAAGAATACCTTTAGAAATTTATCAGGATTTGCCCAGAACTTCAGAATTTCATAAAACTTATAGGAATTCTTTAAGAAAGGGTAGACTTATACACAGTACATTAGAAACATATATTGATGAACTTTCTGAACTTGATTCCAGATGGTTGGATGTACATCATTTTATGTATGAGCAAATTACTAACATAGAAAAGGTTGGTAAACGAGAAGTATACGATATGGAAGTTGAAAACTTACATGAATTTAATCCCAATGGTATCCGGGTTCATAACTGTGAATTAAGATTGATGGCCCATTTATCAAAATGTAAAGGTTTGTTGGAAGCATTTGCAAAAGGTTGGGATCCTCACTTATCAGTAGCATGTAAAAAATATGGGGCTAAATATGATGAGATAGAGCCTATCTATAAGGATGAGCAACACCCGGAATATAAAACTTGGAAGGTACGAAGAAAGCAAGCTAAACACATTGTTTTTGGGTGTATATATTGTATCGGTGCAGCTAAACTTGCAGAAGAGCTTTCAGACCCAAAAACAGGGTTGGTGGTAAGCCCAAATGAAGCCAAGTCATTTTTAGAAGATTTTTTCACGGACTTCCCCGAGGTGAAAAAATTCATGGATAAACAAATGAAGTTCATGCATAAACATGGCTATGTAAAAACACTTTTTGGTAGAAAAAGGAGATGCCCCGAAATCTTTGGGGATAATCAGATGCAGATTGTAGAAGCAGAACATGCTTCAGTAAACATCCCATGTCAAGGTGCTGCATCGGATATGGCATTATTTACTTCAGTATTAATTGATGAGAAAGTAAATAAGGGGGAATTACCAGATTTGCAGGAAGTAGGTACTGTCCATGACTCCATATATTTTGATACATTACCTAAAGACATCAATCCAAAGACCATATATCAACTTTGGGATATGGCAAGAAATCCCAGTACAAAAGAATGGTTCGGATTCCAAATCGATGACATAGATATGTCAATGGATTTCGAAGTAGGAAGGTCCCAGGGAGAAGAATTACCCTTTGCAGTGGGATACGATTATAATCGATTATTAAATTTCAAAGGGGAATGGAAAGGGTCCAAGGAAGAAGAATATTATTTTTCACTGGTAAACAAATGTAAATCAGTAGATATCAAGGACTATCCAAAGGTTTACCCAGAGTATTTCAAGTGAACTAATTAAATTAAATTTTAAACATACATATATTATGAAAGATGAAAAAAGAGGGATAATCATATCCCTAATAATCTGGGTTTTACTTATGTTTATGACCCTTACTCGATGGATGGGTGATGGGACCCTAAAAGAGATCGGGGATTACATTGCTATCACATTTGGAGTAATAATTACTCTGTTGGTGGGAATAGGAACTTGGAGTATGAGATCATTTATTAAACAATATGGAGGAACAGAAGATGAGGATAGTACAAAGAGGAATTAATCTTAGGGTAACTAAATCCAAGCCCATAATTTGCCCCAAATGCGGATGTGCTTTTGAAGTACAGAGTCCCAGGGATGTAATCTATTCAGCTCATCCAGTTAATACAAATTTCGTTGAACAGATGATTGTTATATGCCCAAATTCTTCCTGTAGATTTGAACATAGACTTTCTTTTGAAAAGATCAAATCTATAAAACAGAGCTTTCCAGATTATCCATGGGATAATGGGTCCAATACATCGATAGATACCATAACCACTTAAGATTTATGAGGGATTCCAGTATAAAAGAACTTAAGAGGGAGTCCTCTATAAATCACCTAACAGTAAGGGTAAGAGGTAAAAAACTCGATATAGACCTATCAAAGGAATTGGCAATTAATGAAACTTCCATTAATAAGCTGATCTCAGAAAACCCTTCAAGTTACTCCTTAATCTCAATTTTAAAATCCAAGGCAGTAGCCGAGAGGGATCAATTAGAAAGGGAAAAGGATAGGATCTTTTCTCAAGTTTATGTTTCTGTGGTAGACAGTAATCCTAAAGCTACAAAAGAATACGCAACACATAAAGCAAATGCTAACACAAAATATCAAGTTGCAAACGATAAATTTTTGGAAGCTAAGGAATACGCGGATAAATTAATTTCTATCTGTAAAGCTTTTGAAATGAAAGCTCAACTACTACAAACATTCTCATCCAATATCAGAAAAGAGTGAACATTATTTATTAATCGCATAAAATTATTATTTATTATGAATGTTATTCAGAACTTACTTACTAAAGAAGCTGCATTAAGAGTATCTCAGAATATTCCAGGTACTCCAACTGAAGATCGGATCCTTTTAGCAGTACCCAAAGATGATGCAAGGACTGCCAGTGGTTTAATCATCCCTGGTAAACCCGAGGATTATCCCAAAAAAGGGGTAATCGTAAAAATGGGATTAATGGAGCAGGACAGAAAGATCAATAAACATTTAGAAATTGGTCAAATCGTTACTTATGGGAATTACGCTGGAAAGGATATTTCTTTCGATAATGGATATTCTTTAGAATCCGTTAAATTTGTGGTACTCTCAATTGAAGAGGTTATCTATATAGAACAAAACAATAATTAATATTTTGATATATCATGAAGAAAGTAAAAACAGAAAAGAAAGGTCTTTCCATGAGGGAAAAACTTTTGGCTAGAAAGAAAGAGCTGGAGAAGAAAGGATCTGGTGGTGGAATGATTTATCCCAAAGAGGGAACCATTCGCTTCAGAATAAAGGATCCGGGAGAAGATTGCGAACTAGCTATCGAAATTATTCAGTTCTACTTAGGGCCAAAATTAGGTGGAGTAATCTCTCCAGCTACCTTCAACGAAGATTGCCCATTCATGGAGAAATACCTGGAACTAAAGGAAAGTAAGGATGAAGATGATAAACTTCTTGCAAAGAAACTGGTTCCAAAAAGAAAATATGTAATCGCAGTAGTTGCATATAAAGATGAAAAGGGAAAAGAAGTCGATGAACAGAACATTGATAAACCAATGTTAATCCCCAAACAAGCTTACCAGGATATCATTGATCTCTACTTGGATGAGGATGAATGGGGAGATATGACCTCCATCAAAAATGGATACGATTTGAAATTAACCCGTTCTGGTAAAGGTCAAATGGATACCACTTATACCATTTCACCATGTCAGAAAAAACCTCTGGATAAGAAATATGCTAAGCCAGTTAATCTTGAGGAAATGGTAAGAAAACATATCCTTCCTTATGATGAACTAGAGGATAAATTAAACGAATTTCTTTGTGGTGGGGTTGATGACGATGATGATGAAGATGATACTCCAAAAAAGAAAAAGAAATCCTTAAAGGACAAGGATAAGAAGAAAAAGAAAAAAGCTAAAGGCTCTGATATTTAAAAAATCCATATCACTCGTAATAAAGTTAAAGGGAGTATGCCTTCAATTGGGTTGCTCCCTTTTTTAATCTAAAACAAATCATCATACACTATGGCAAAGAAAAAGATAGGTATAAAGATACCAACATTAAAAGAATTAAACAAGTCATTCCCCACATCATTTGTTGCTTCAGAAAGAGATGATTCCAATTTCCCTAAAATTCCTACCAGATTCCTTGCATATAATTATCAATTGGGGGGAGGTATTACATTTGGTAGGTTAATGGAGATATTTGGGGAAGAGAGTAGCGGCAAAAGTTTAGCTGCTTATGACTTTGCATATTGTACTCAACAATTGGGTGGAGTAGTTTTATTAGCCGATGCAGAACAGGCTTTTACAAATAAATGGGCAGAACAAAATGGATTGGACTTGGATAGGGTTTTAATCCTAAGAGAAACTTCTGTAGAAGTAATCTCTGACTGGATTGCTCAATATTCCTTATATTGGAGATCAATACTGACTCATAATGAACCTATTTTGGTAATCATAGATTCACTAGCTTCATTGGACACATCAGAAAACATAAACTCTCAGATGACTGATTCTAAAGCGGATATGGGGAATAGGGCTAAAGCCATCTATAAAATGTTTAGAATCCGATCCGAGCTTCTATCAAAATTGGGAGTAACAATGATATGTATAAATCAATTAAGAAAGAACCTAAAAGCGGGAATGTTTCAGAATCCAGATACTACTCCAGGTGGCCAAGCAATGAAATTTTATGCTTCGATCAGAAGTGGATTCTATGGAAGTAAGACAATTACTGAAAAACACAAAGGTAAGGAAGTAAAAGTTGGTAGGTATACTTCTATTCGTATGGAGAAAAATAAAATTGCTCCCTCAAGGGCTACCATATCCAAAGCACCCATGTATTATAATCCCAAATATCATGATGTTGGATTCGATAGGTATTTTGGATTGGGGGACATATTAGTTGAAGAGGAAGTCTTGGAAAAAACTTCGGGAGGAATTTATAAGTATAAAGGGAAAACCATTGCTAGAGGGGATGAAAAGTTACAGTTGGTAATCGAAGAAGATGAAAAGCTGAGAAAGAGATTTATTAAAGCTTGTGGGATAAACACTATCAGTGTTACCCAGAGTAAAATTGATGAGCTTGTAGAAAAGGGTATAAACCTCTTCCCGGTAGATGGAAATTTGGATTATGAATCTCAATCCGAGGACTCAGAAGATGAAGAAGATGAAGAAGAATTCGAAGATTAAAGTAGTGGTAGCCATTGTCCCAAAAGGGATGATGGTACCTTGCTTTCAAGTAGTATTTGCAGGCTCATTAAATAATCCCAGAGTTATATTTTTATATCAAGAATTACAATGAAAGAAGAAAGGATATTATTGGTAGATGGAAACAACTGCTTGTTGAGAGCTCATTTCAAATTCAAGAATAAAGGGTTCTCAAATGGTAAGATTCCAACAGGTGCAGTATATGGATTCTTTAAAATCCTATACTCAAACATTGTAAGGTTTAAAATCACTTCAGTAGTAGTATGTTTCGACTGTCATAGGTCTAAACTAAGGACTGATATGTACCCCGAGTATAAAGCCCATAGAAAAAGGATCTCAGAAGATTGGGATCAGATTTTCAAGGTACAGTTTCCCATTATTAAACGTATTCTGAGAAACTTAGGAATTGTTTATGTATGGGATAACAAAAGGATCAATGAAATGGAAAGTGATGATTACATTGCATTGCTTTATCAAAAGAATTGCTTATCTCAAGTATACCTATTATCATCAGATGAAGATTTTGTTCAACTTCTAGCATTTCCAAATATCAAATTGATAAATCCTTCTAAAGATATGCTAGTAACACCTAAAAATTGTAAAGATGTATATGGGTATACACCAGAACAAGCAGTGGATATGAAAATCCTATGTGGAGACACATCTGATAACATTTCAGGAATAAAGGGGGTAGGTCCTAAAACTGCTTTAAAATTCTTAGAAGAGTATGGAAGTATAAGGGAGTTCTTAAAATCCAATCAGGGGGATAAGAAATTCCCTAAATCAGAATTAGAACCCATATTCAAACGAAACCAACTGTTGATAGACCTGTTCTATTATCTAACAAAGGTTAATCCAGAAGTAATCCCATATCATGATAAAAAACATGCAATGGATAAGATTACCTTAAATGGGATATTTGAGAAATATCAACTCAAATCTTTCATGTCACCAGAATTTATGAAACCATTCAAACAATTAAAAACTTACAAATATGAAGAATAGAAGGATAGTAATCTGTGGGCCGGCGGGTACTGGGAAGAGTACTGTAGCCAGAGCTATTTCAGAGGAGTTTGGAATTAAATATGTTTCTGGGAGTTTATATGATTTAATGCCCAATCTCCCAAAAAATCATTATGATTTAAATACCAAGTATGATACCAATGAAAAACACAAAAGGAATTTCCAAATCCTAAACCTAAGGTATCATCAGTATATGGGATTAGAAGGCAGTTTTGTTACAGATCGTAGTCTGTATGATACTGCGGGTTACGAAATTCAAGAGAATTCCCTGGGACTCCCAACCTGTGAAACACATGATTTTATCGAAAAGATAAATGCTATCAATTATGATCTTATGTTAAAGGAAAAAGAGATAACCCATATTATTTTCATTCCTTACAAAAGGGATCAATTTGAAAGCTGGGAGATAGAAAACGATGGCAAACGCATTACTAATAGATACTTTCAATACATGGTAAGTGCTTGTCAAACTTTGGTATTCAATGTTATTGGGGTAGATCAATCTTTTGGCCAGCTTATCAGAAACATATTCAGTAAAAACAAGGTTGGTACTTTATTTGTACATGATACTAGCTGGGAAGTAGGGGAGGGATATGATCCAATCGATGGAATTAAACTCTTAGAATTAAATGAGATGGATCACAGTAAACGAATGAAAGCAATCAGAAAGTTTTTAAAATGAAAAAGGAAGTTATAGCATTAGCCTTCTCGGATATTCATCTAAATAATTGGACAAAGTTCAATCAAAATGGGAGTCGAACAGATTCCCATTTTTTGATTTTAGACAAAATTTTCAGAGAAGCAATAAAACAAAAGATCCCAGTTTTCTTTTGTGGGGATTTGGTACATACTCCAGAAACAATCAATATGGAGTTATATATTAAGATGTCTAAGCATTTCGATAAATATTCCAATGAGCCAAAGCTTCAAGTATTTGGGATCTCTGGTAATCATGAAATACCAAATTTGAACACTCATGATCAAAGGTCGGATTCTTTCTTAACAGCTCTTGATCTTCAGTATCATTGGTTCCATTGTATGGATTGGAAAACTATTGAATGGCCAACATTTGCATTGCATGGCATACCATATCTGGATCATAATGTTGGTTTAAAGCAAGCATTAAAAGAAACAAAAGTAATTAAGGGTAAAAAGAATATCCTATTACTACATACTGATTATGCTGGAGCCCGAGATACAGATGGTAGAGAAGTTGGTTCTGTAGAAAACTTCGATAGAACATTACTCAGAAAGTTCGATTTGGTATTATGTGGACACATACATAAATTTCAGAAATTAGAGAAACATGTATACATGGTTGGAGCACCTTTACAACAAAGGTTCACAGATGAAGGAAACAAAATGGGTTATCTTAAGATATATTCTGATATGTCCATTGAATTTGTTCATATTAAAGGATTGCCTAAGTTTAAGACAGTGGGCAGTGTGGAGGAAATTAAAGAGGACGGAAATTATTATAGAGTTCTCAAACCTAAGGCCTCTAATGATGAGTTCAGCTCAGAAAGCAAGGTTATACAGAAAAACTATTCGAAAGTTAAAGCAGGTAGACGATATCTTCGAATACAAGGTATCAAAGATCCTGAAAAGAAGAGACTTCTTATTGAAATACTTAAAAAGGCAGAGGAGGAAGAAGTATGATTAAATTCATGAACATGGAGATAAAAGGATTCTGTTCTATTCAGGATCTTAGTATAACATTGGGTACAGAAGGAATCCATCTGGTTAAAGGAAATAATGGTAGTGGGAAGAGCTCTTTTCTGAATGCTATCAGTTGGTGTTTATATGGTAAAACATTAAAAAACATAAAAGATGTAAATACCTTAGAATCCTGGAGACCCAATGATTATAAGGGTACAATGGTAAAAATCTTTTTTGAGAAAGATGGCTCAATACATCAGATAATACGATGTCAAGAATATAAAGGTAAAGTAGAAGAGGCTAAAGGAGGAAACAGATTACTCTATCTAATCGATGGAGCCCAAGTAAAAGAAAAATCCAAACTAAAGATTCAAGAACTTATCGAAAAAGATTTGGGTAGTAGCTTTAGGCTTTTCAAAAACACAATTACATTTGGTCAAAGACTCCAGCGTATAGCTGAATCATCGGGTCCTGATAAAAAGGCTTTGTTCGAAGAAGCTTTCGAAATAGGTTATATTACTGTAGCAAAGAACATTGCTATGGTAATGAAAAAAGAAACACAACAGAAATATGATGAAGCATACTATCGAGTTAAATCCATAACTGAAAGATATGAAGATGCAAGAAAAAGTTATGAAAAATTCCGAGATAGTGAAAGGAATTATAAAAAGATCTTCAGAGAACAGGTTGATCAGATCGAAAATAAAATTACATTGAGACATGAAAAACTTGTTAGATTGGAGAAAAAGTTCGATGAAAACCTGCTAACTAAGAGCTTAAAAAATTTGGAGCATCTTAAGAGAGAGTTAACCAAACTTAAAAAAGAAGAACTTAATACCAATCAACAACTAACCAAAATCACAAGTAAAAAAGGGGTCCTGGAATTTATTGAATCCATCATGGGTTTATTACAGAAAGGGAAATACAAGGTTGCATACAATGACCTTAAAACCTTATCCTCACATTTCAAATCATCGGAAGAGATTAAGGATAAAAAATTTAAGACCCAGTCAAAAATCTACGATGTAGAATCTTTTTGTAGAGAACAAGAAGATATTAAAGATGATATTACTACTTTAAAGGGTGAAATTACTAACCTGATAAAAGAAAAGGGAAACTTAAGATTAGAGAGAATAAACATAATCTCACCTCAGTATCGAAAACAGAGAAAGGAATTAAAAGCTAAGTTAGAAAAACATCGTAAAAATTGTGAAACTCAGAAAAAGGCATTAGAAAACCTAAATTGGGTAATCAATGACCCATTAAGTAATTCTGGGATGAAAACTTTTATTTTCGATGCTTCATTAAAATCCTTGAACGATTGTTTGGATGATTACAGTAGCATAATCGGATTTAATATAAAGTTCACAGTAAACACAGAATCATCAAAAAGGGATTTTGTAACCTTAATCGATAAAGATGGCCAATTGCTTCAATACGAAGAATTATCCGGAGGTGAACAACAATTGGTAAATGTGGCTATGGCATTTGCATTACACTCTATCACAAGCGTATCATTGGGAATAAATTTACTTTTCTTGGATGAACTTTTCGAAAACTTAGATAAGGCAAATATCGAAATCGTAATGGACTTAGTGAAATATATAGGTAATGGGAAAAGCATTTATATAATCACTCACCAAGAGAATTTTTCAATCTCAGGTTCTAATACGATTAAGGTAAAAAAAGACAATGGTATTACCACTATAATCCCATAATACTTAAAATTCAATACCAAATGTCAGTGAACAGTAAAAATAAAGGATCCAAAGCTGAAAGGGAACTTGCTAAGGTATGGGAAAGATGGACTGGTTATAAATTTTCTCGAACTCCCATGTCAGGAGGTTGGGCTAAATCTATCGAATCTTTTGGAGATTTAACCTGTACTGATCCGAAACATAGCCACAAATTCCCTTTCAGTGTTGAATGTAAATCCTATAAGGGTATAACATTCAATGATATTCTAAAAGGTACAAAATCCGATGTACTTAGGTTTTGGAAACAAGCCTCATATGATGCTAACCGATGTAATAAAATCCCATTATTATTTATGAGAGAGAATGGGATGGCAAAGCAAACCTATTTTTTAGTATGTGATGTAAAAGTGGGAAAGCTAATCGTAGGTTTATCCAAGAAAAGCTTAGACATGATTGCTTTGAGCTGTTCATTGGGGAATCTACTGGTGTTCAATTCAAACGACTTAACGGCGATTCCCTATAATGAATTCTATAGAGCAGTAAGGAAATTATGAAAAAAAGAGAATATGTATGGTGTATATGCCATATAGATAATAAACTTTATGGTTCAATCGAAGCTGAGCTTAAAAAAGCAAAATATGATGATATCAAAGTATACATTCCAACACTTTCAATATTAAAAAAACGAAGTAAAGGAAAGGATATCTATGAGGATGTACCCATGCTATTCTCTTATGGCTTTATCAGAATGAGAAAAGAAAAAGCATTCTCAAGGGTATTCCTACATCGATTAAAAAAGGCGATCCCGGGAATCCATTCTTGGGTAAAGTCTCCAGAGACAATGCACCCAAGGAAAATAAAGGCCAGGATTCAAAATGCCGAAGATTGGGATGACTTCTCTATTGTAGCAACAGTATCCAGAAAAGAAATCAGAAGATTAAAAAGGCTCTCCAAAGAAAACAAGGTTTATTCTAAATATGATATTGCCCAATTAACAGTGGGAAGTTATATCGTATTAAGAGGGTATCCTTTTGATGGTGTTCAAGCAACAGTATTAGAGATAAACCTTAACACACAAAATGTAAAGGTAAGATTATTCCCAAATGGAGGTGAAATCGAAATATGGTTACCTTTTGAGAATGTTCTTTACAGTACATACTTGGATTATGATCCAGATAAATTAGCTTATGATCATGCCGAGGATAATATTAGCAATTCTTATAAATTAACTACAACACAAGAAGAGGACTCATTATGGATGGATTAGTAGATAACAAAGCATGGAATTGTCTTACTAAAGAAGAACAGCAATCCTTATCTCTTTCAATTTCCTATGGTAAATCCTCCTGGGAAGTTGGAGAGATAATGGGAATCGTACATTACAAGTATTTGGAATTAAAAGAAAGATCAGAAAGGCTTTTCAGATTGTTTCATGATTTTTTCGAACTTCATGATAACATCTTTAAGCCTGTTCGTTGTGTTGATCAAAGATTTGTAGATTATATAGAAGCTTGTATAGAACGAAGAGTTACAAGAAAACAAGCTTCTGACCCTTTTGGAGATGCTGCAATGTATGTGGCTCCAATTAAAACTCAATTCCTAATAAAACAGATGGCTCTATTAAAAGAGTCTACCGATCCATGGGATATCGATACATATAAACTTATCATGGAATTCGATAGATGGAATAATTGGAGGATCCTTCCAAGGAAAATTCAACAGCCATCTGCATATAAAAGAAGGAATAATCGAAGAGATATCTTTTATATCAAATACATCTGTAGCTTGGATTCTGAGCAAGTTCAAAATCTCATAGATCAATATTGGTATTCAAGGAAGAAACAATGTTATTACTTTGTTGTATTCGATTATGATAGGTTCGATGATGGGTATCAGATAGTACCTGTAAAAAAACGAGACAGTACTTTAGAGAAGCTATCTAAACTTTATATCTATGTATTTGATGATAAAGACATGGCTGATGTATATGGCTACTTGGTAGTAGAATTCCAATATGGGAATAAGACTGCAAAGAAAGGTCAAGCGTTCTGGCCAAATTATCGTCAAACAATCGAAAAAGCAGTAAACTACAACAGTGTAAACAATCTAGATTTTTATGCTGAGAAATTAGATTATGCTTATCAGAATAATGATAAACAGAAGTTACTGAATTTCGAAAAGAGAGAAAAGAAAAAACGTAAAGGATTACAAAGAGCTAACGAAAACTCATTTTACATATGAAAACATTAGAAGAAAAGTACAAAGATTACAGAGATTTGTATTACAAATACTTTGTATGGATGGGAGATGCTACAAAACCGGGAACTTACATTCCTTTATCCAGAGTAGACTTAGTAAACGGTTTAGGTGAAATTGGGGATGGTACAATTAATTTTGCTGAGCTCCTGACATTAGAACACCTTCTTAATAGAAAAGGTACAATGTATGCTACTGCCTTTACAAGGTTAGTATATGCTGCCAAGAATTATTTCAAGGGTTCCTTTATTACTAACAAAACCTATGATGGCTTTTTTGTGAGGGATGATATTAATCCATTAATGGCCGAAAAATTTAACCTTGAGTATATTGATTCGATGGCCTATAATTCATTGAAACTAACATCTTCAGAAGATCCTTGTTATTCACCTTTTGTTTCTCAAGATCAAGTATGGAACTTAATGTTGCCTATGTTCTTTACGGATTTTGGTTTACAGAACAGATTAAAATCAATCTTAGATTATATCATTGTAAACAAGCATAAGGTATATAATCCCTACCTCTCTGAAATCTTACATTATTATACATTTTTACCTTCAATGAATGAAAAGAGGGTTAAACCCTGGGATAGGATTTATAACAGGATGAAACATTTCAAACCCAACATCAAGGTAAAAAGGGGAGCTAATAATTGGTATTTCTCTTATGGGTTTAGGGCAGTATACAATAAACTTGGTGGAGCTCAAGTTAAAACATTCTGGCATAAACTTTGGTACATTCCATTCATTTGGTTAGCCGATAGAGTATATCATCCATATATCTGTAAATGGTTTAACATCAGAGTAAAGAGAACTTTTTATTATTCGATGGGATTATTTGCTTGGTATAATAAAGGTTTCGAAAAGAGGTACATAAAGCAATTTAACAAAGCCTTAGAAAAGGGAGAATTCTTTGAACCTCAAATATTACCTTATATCTCAAAAGAACATCGAAAAAACATAAACTTCGAAAAGTTCAAAGAAGTAATGGAATCCTATCCTGAATTGGATACCTCTAAACCAATTGACTCACCAGTACATTTCCTAATTTTGTATAATATTTTAAAGATGGATTATTGCATATAATATATAATATATGTATATTTGCATCATAAATTAAAATTCAATAAAAATATGGCAACAGATAAAAAACAACAAAAACCAGCTCGGTATTGGCATTCAGAATTAAAATACCGAGACATTAAAAAAATGGCAATCGAAAGAGGGATGCCATTCCCAGAGGTGGTTTCTTCAGATTTTTATTCTCTGGTATCATTCATCGATTCTGAAAGGGCTCAAAAACCTAATCCAGATTTGGTATTACAATTTGATCTCTGGTTAGAAGGAATCTTAAAAGAAAGAGGTGCTGATTACTTAGTAAAACCCTCTCTCAGATTATCATATGTATCCGATGAAATGAGAGAAGGATCTAAGGAAAAACCCGCTAAAGAGAAAAAGGTAAAAGAAAAGAAACTCCCAAGAGAAAGAGATTCTAATAATCTTCTCAAGGGAACAAAAAAATCCTATACCTTTGAACTTGCAAAGAAAGGGTATTCATTGGATAGAATCAAACGAAGAGTATTAAAGAAATTCCCAGAAGCTTCTGAAAAATCTATCATTATCTGGTATAGACAGGCTTTGGGTATTAAACATATCCCTAAACCCAAAGAAGAAGGAAAACCCAGAGTAAAAAAGGAAAAGACTCCAGAACAGATTAAAGCTTCCAGATTAAGGGCTCGAGAAAGAAAGAAGGAAAGGGCATTATTAAGGAAGCAAGCTAATGAAAGAACAGAAGCTTACAGAGAGTCACTTAATAAAAAGAAACGAAATGGAAAAAGAGAGAAAAAAGCCAAAGCCATTTAAAGTAAATGAGGATAGGATTTATGCAAATAAGTTCTATCCTTATTATTTTACAGAAGATTTAAGAGTAAACGTAGTACCAGTTAAATTCTATACTCGTTACCAAGCAAAGCTCACTTTAAAGGGACAATTTGGAAAAGATTGGCATAAATATCTCAAAATTGCTACTGGAAGGATGATCCTTAGTAGAGGCTGGAAATTTGGAAAAAATTCGGTAATGATAGAAGGAAAACACCATCAGATTAGAAGGTATTATATCCCTTTAGAATGGAATTATAACAAGAGAAAGAGAAAAGTCTTTAGAAGACTCATGGATAAAACCCTAAAGATTGGAAAACGTTCTATGATTAATCAATTCTTAAAAACATATTACATGCAAACATTATGAGAAGTAATCCTAAAATATCATCATTCAAAGATCCTTTATTTTTCGAAGGATTATTGAAGTATCATGATGCTTCATATTTAAGGTGGAATCGATTAACGGATAAGCAACAAAGGCAATTCAAGGAATATAATTTATTGCCGGATCAATTGAATCTTGCTTTGAAAGTTTTACATCGATTAAAAACTGAATATCAAACCGAGAGTGTACCATTTGCAATAAACATCGTTTCATTGATCTATGATAAATACAATGAATGGTTAACCACTCAAGATATCGAAAGAAAACATTTATCTGAAGACAGGGCTCATAAAGAACTCCTATTCAGGGGATTTGTTTTACTCGATAAATTTCATGTAAAACCTAAAAGGAGCTATGTGATGACTGCTTTCCCAGTTAAGGGTAAATTTTACATCCATCCTTTCGAAATGGGGAGTAACTATAGGATGACAAACGGGAAGAGGGAACTTCCTCATCTCTGGGATAACTTTATTAAAATCGGATTATCCGGGTATACCAGAGTTATCTACCCCGAAATGGAACATTTTCCCAATCTCTCATCGAAACAATCGAACCAATTAAAAATTGATTGGGATATTACATAATAAATTTAATGTATATATATTTGCATTGTCAAAATAAAAATAAAAAGATATGGAAACAAAAATAACATTACAAAAAAACATATTAACCCAGAATGTTATCAAGGTAGACGAAGTAACCTATCGCTACAACTGGGCTAATGAAAAGATTTTAGAAGATGAGAGAGAAGAAAAAACCTTCAATTCTCTTGAGGAACTAAAATCTTATGTTTCAACTTTCACTCCCCTGAATCAAAGATTATACAGGGAAGCTAAGAAAAAGAAACTTCCATATTATTTAATGAAACAACTCGAGAACAAATAACTATCATTTATCAACAATTTAAAACATTACAATCATGGCTAGAAAAAAAGAAGCTAAAGTAGAAGTAGTTAACGAAGTAGCAATCAGCAAAACATTGGTATTGGTAACCTATTCAGATGGTACTTCAGAAATCCGATTTAAATTGACTTCAGATGAACTTGAGAAACTGGTAGCTGCGGTTTCTCCGGCGGATGATGAAGAAGAAGAAGATGAAGAAGAGGATGAAGAAGAGGATGAAGAAGAAGAAGAGGATGATGATGATGAAGAAGAAGAAGATGAAGAAGAAGATGAAGATGAAGAAGAAGAAGAAGAGGATGATGATGAAGAAGAAGAAGAAGAAGAAGAGGATGATGAAGAAGAGGATGATGAAGAAGAGGATGATGATGAAGAAGAAGCCGCTGCTCCTTCTCCCGAAGAATTAGCTGGTATGGACTTCGAAGAACTGGAAGATGTTTGCGATGATCACTCCCTGGATGTAGACCCGGACGATTACGAAGAAGAAGACATCGAAAAGTTCCGCAAGGCAATCGCCAAGGAATTGGGCATCACTTTACCGAAAGCCAAGAAAGAAACTAAGGCAAAAGGTAAAAAGGGAAAGAAATAACCCAACTATAGGATAAAACAAGGTCTGGGATAAAAATGAACACATTATTCATCATCTCTAATTATCTCGTCTAACAAAAAGTAATCCCAGACCTTGTAAAAAACGAACACATCTAAATTAACACATATCATTAACAATCAAAATTTAAATTATCATGGCAAAAGCTAAAGAAACTAAGAAGGCTATGTCTGCAGAAGAAAAGGCAGCAAAGAAAAAAGCTCGTCAAGAAGCTATCAAAAATCGTCCTGCTGGTCAAAGATGCAACAGTAAACAGGTCGATGTAATCGAAACAGAGAACGGCACAGTAGAAACTTGGGGTTATCCAGTGGTTGCTGCTCGTAAACACATCGGAGTTCTTACTACCACAATCGTAAAGGATAAAGATGGTAACGTTATCTCTACTGCTTCAACTTGGGTTCCGGGAGATATTACTGTAAAATCAAAGAAAGGACATGGTATCATCACTGGAGTAAAATCCAAGAAGGAAAAGGAAGAAGATACTGATACTGAGAAAGATGAAGCTGAAGAAGCTCCCAAGGCAAAGAAATCTAAGAAAAACGATTAAGTAAAAATAACCTATATTCGAATTTTTGGGAAAAGGGGATCCTTAACTGGGTTCCCTTTTTTCGTATAAACATCTTATCATGGAAGATAAAGAAAAATCAATCATATTCATGGCACTAAGCAATCAAATATTGATTTATCAAAGTAAACTAGAAAACCATGAATATGAAGATGAAATAGAAAAAGAGATTTATAAATCTATCATAGAAGAAAGTATGAGCCTTTTAGATAGGTTTATGCCCAAAGAGCCTTCATCACATCCAATACCCAGACCCACCTTTTAAAGATAAGGAATTATATTGCAGTATTAAGAATAATATTTATATTTGCATAAAGAAAAAATAAAAAAAATTATGGTAACTAAACTACAAAGGATCATCGATAACATCGAATTAGTAAGACTCAGAAGAGAAGAATATTACAAAGCTTCCCCAAAAGGGAAGGCCCTTATTCAAAAAGAGATTAATATCCTTCTCCGAAGAATCCGAGATATGGTACAAGATATTTCAAATGTTGGGAAAGGAAACATTTCGAAAGTTACTTATGTCATCAAAAATTCTGAAGGAATTAAAACTTTCGAAGAAGAATTCATAGGATTAGATGAAGAGGAGATTAAGAAACTTTTCGAAGTTAGAAAATTCTTTACTGCTTCATCAAACTATGAAATCCTAAGAATCGAAAAATATCATACCCAGATCAGGGAAATATCGACTAATTAAAAACATATCATTAACACATTAAAATTCATAAGAACATGAAGGAAAAAGTAAGCAAAACAAAGAAATCGAAGATCCCAGTTCCAGAAAACCAGGAAGCTTTGGCAAAGGTAAAGGAAGTAAAAAAGGAAATGGAAGCCTACTACAAGAAAAACAAATTGGATCCCACTAAGGATTACACCAAGGATAAAAAACATGGTGCCATTATCTCCAAATGGATTCAGATCTTGGAAGTAAACCGTAAAAAGGTAAAGGATTCCACTCCTCAAGAAATCCATCACAAAAAATCCGAGGATAAAAACAGAAAGCCTAAAGCTGAAAAGGCAGTAAAGGTTGCTAAGGATGGTAGAAAGGTAGCTAAATACGATTATCCTTTAGTGGATGGTAGAGAAATGACCTCAGAAGAAAAGAAAAAGTATCGCATCAAAATGCGAAAAGAATCTAAGGGAGGTGCTTCTAAACCGAAGAAGGAAACTACCAAAAAAGAAACCAAGAAGGTAGAACCCGAAAAAGCTACTAAGGAAAAGAAGGATAAAAAGGTAAAGGGTAAGGATAAAAAGAAAAAAGCTAACGATTAAGTTGGTTGCCATTTTTATATAAACCCAAAAGGGGAAGTATCCATATCTCAATTTGGGTCTTCCCCTTTTTTCATTTTAAAAAACTATCGATCATGGAAGAAAATAAAATCATCATAAAACCCAAGATGAGGATTACCTTATTGGATTCAGAACTTCGATGTATATCGGATAGATTAGTAGATCAAGCTACTGAATTCATGCAAGGAGCTAAAGTAAAGCATACTGATCCAATTAAGCTGGAAGTAGTATTAACTTCTAAAAATGATATTGATTCGCTTAAAACTTATTTGGATCAACTAGTAGGTAATCTACCTATAAAGGTTATTGGAACCCGAGGAAGACCTTCTTCTACTCCTTCGAAAGAATTGGAATCTCCGAGAGAGGATATTTATCTCAAAGTTGAAGAGATGAGTAAAACTGAAAGCCAGGATGAGATAATTAAATACCTTCGTTCATTAGGCTTTGTATTCCTATTAACCGAGGATTTCTTACATTATTTCCCTGACTTTAAATTCAGAGCCAAGGATATTGGGGAAGCTAACAGAAATGGCCAATATATAAATTCCTATCAATGGCTTGTAAGAAGGATTAAGATGGCCAAAGATCCTAAATCTGATAAATATGATCCTCAGATTATCTTTGGATTCTATCTCAATGAAAGAAATCCCAGATTTGTAGGCTATCTCTATAAAGATTTCAAATCCCGAATGAAGGCTTATATCCCAGATAAAACTAAGATTACATTTGCTTCATTCGAAATGGCGAAGATGCCTCCATATATGGAAGAACTGGAAAGATTAAAATGGTCTACAGAAATGAGGCAATTAATGCTAGACCCAGAAAAGAAACCTTCAAAATTCTTTATCAGATGGGCTCCAGATATTCTTTTACCCGAATCACATAAAGAAAAACTAAAACATCTCGATATCACATTCAAGGGGTAGCAGAAGCTACCCTTTTTCGTACCATATAAAGTATAAAAAAGGTATTTATAATAAGAATAAATTTTATATATTTGCATTGGTATAATTTATTATTAATTTTAAACATATAAAAATGGAACAGAACAAAGAAAAGACATTACCAAAAGGACATTATGATTCTTTTGCTGCTCAATTATCTAAGGATATCCAAAGAGCTCAAGAGGAAATCTCTAAAAAAGAAGGCTTTGAAAAAGTACATCAATCTGTAAACCCAATTTCACAAAATTACGTAGGATGAAATTAAACATTAGTACAGAGGTAGCAGAGTTAATCTCTCATATTGCAGATGTACAAATCAAGGCTCTCTTAAATATTCAACAAGGAATTTACCAAATTGATGAAGAGGATCAAGAATTATTAATGCAATATCAAGCTACAATTCAAACTGTACAAAGGGAAGCAAAGGTTGTAATCTCTCATTTCCAGGATATGAAAAGGGAACCATTATTAATAGGTATCACTTCAAATCAATTCCTATCTATAATGCGGCATATCCTATTTCGAATAGAAGAAGAGTATCCAAATAAACAAGCAGTTATTCAATTATGGGATATCTTTTTCTATATAGAAAGGGAAAGAACACCCGAAATCAAATTAATGGTCAAATCAAATAAAAAACAAAACAATGGGAAAAGCATTAGCATCAACAACAATCGAATTAGAAGGAGCAAAGACAATACAGTTCCAACCCGATAACATGGAAGGAGTAGATTCTTCTAATTTATACAAAATCTGTAAAGGTTATATCCATGATAAAGAAAATCAAAAGGAAATACCTTATGTAGCAGTAAACTTTAAAAAGAATCCTGGCCTTCTTTATATCTATGAGGGTATTCATCCAAAGGTTTATCAAGAATTCAGAGAAGCTCCCTCTAAAGGGCAATTCTTAAATCGAGAAATTATTCCTTCTGCGAAATCGACTTATAAAGTTCATATACTGGGATTAAGATGAGTAAGAAAACATTCTTTATATCGTTATCAGTAGTTCTTGGGATTTTATTCCTGGGAACTACTCCCCAAAAGGTTAAAGAGCAACCAAAATGGGAAAACCCAGAGTCTGGGAAATGGTGCTTGGGATATGATTATAAAAATCATCGATACAGATATGATACTTCACCAAAAACCAAATTCCAGCCAACTAAAACAGTAATCAAAAAAGCTCATCATAGTTTTGAATTATATGAGAATGGGAACTTTACTAAGGAACAAGCAAAAGATCTCGAATATTACATTCAATCCCAGAAAAGTACCCATGATTACTACCCAGAAGATATCCAAGAATTAATAGAATATTATTTGGATTGAATAAATAATATATGTATATTTGCAATAAATAAAAAATCAATTATTAATTAATAAGACATTTACAGCTATGACAACGAAATCAACATCTCAGAAAGTAAAAACAACAAAGGTTGAATCCAAAAAAACAAAGGATTTAAATCCTAAGGTAGAAGAAGCTAAAGCGAAAACCTCTAAAAAGGTAAAGGCAACCAAGATTGAATTGTCTTCAACCAAATTGGAGAAAAAGAAATCCAAGGTAGCTAAGGAAGTTACTCCAGTTACCAATACTGCTCTCATGGAACAGGTGGTATCGAAAAGGGAGATCAAATACATCTATCCCGAAGATTGCATTGATACACTTGCCAGAAAACAATTCCGTCAAAAGGTAAGGAACAAAATACATAAAATGGAGAACCAACTTTTCAAAATGTCGGATAAAACCTCTAAGGAATATCTGAAAATTTCCAAAGAACTCAAGGCATATTATTCTGCCAATGTCAAAGAAGGTGCTGCCATATAATATAAACCAAATTAGGAGGATACTTACTATATCCCCCTAATATGTACAACGAAATTTAAAAGGTTTATATTATGGCACTTATAATCGGATTACCAGAAAAAGAGATTCAAAAGGTAAACAAAGACCTTTATGAATTACACAAACGAGTTATTCTCAATTACCTTTTATCAAGATCTCTCCAATTAAGGTCCAGAAAAAAATTCTTCATAGTATATGGACATTACATTACAGAGAAAAACATTCACGAATATTTCTATACACCTATACATATATTCGTTCAACTTTTAATCCGAAACGAATTATGGAGATGTCGAAAATATCACAAAGATACTAACACTAAAAAACGTAAAAGAAAATGAATACAGAAACATTTTTCGTAACAGGGAGTAATGCCTATAACATCTTAGAGGTATTACGGGATAATGAATTCCTTTGGGACAAGCCCCAATATAAATGTTATTATGGGTATTACATTAATGGTAAAACCAATAAGGTGATTGCCTTTGATAACAGAACTGGGCATTGTAATACCGAAGAATTCAAAACTGTAGAACAAGCTAAAGAATGGTTAGGATATGAAGACAATTGATTACATCAAAAAGTATGGATTGGATAAAAACAACAAAAGTTTATCCAAGTTAGAAAAGGATGAATTCTTTAAGGACTTAGAAAAAGAGCTCTTAGAAAGAATTCAAGAGAGGGAGAAAAATTATCCCGGAGACTTGCCCTACAAAATCTTTCAGAATTCGGTTAAACAGGTTAATGATAAATTCTGGGCAATCTCAAATAAGAAAAAAGGAATTGCTTTTACCTTCGAATTATGGAATGCTTTTTTTGCAATCAAGGTAATTCCTATTCGGAATAAATATTTCCCAGAAATGGAGAAATTTAAACATAAAAAGTAAAATTACAGCAGAGCTCGAGACTAACCTTGAAGGCTCTGCTTTTTTAATCCTTAAATATCACAGATATGAAACTTTCAGGGCAACACATTAATGAGGCTTGGCTATACATTGTTACCAAGATGGTTCTTCTCACTAAAATAGGTGAAAATAAAGAAGTAAACATGGATGTTCAAATCACTGGTAACAATTTAATAATTAAAATATTGGACTACAGAGAAATCATTGAACCCAACTACTTCGAAAATCTTAAGGAAGAACTTCAAAGATTCAAATCAGAGTATGAAAACCTTCTAATCAGAGAAACTTCGATAGGAAACGAACATAGGTATCTCATAACATTAATCCCATAAAATTATGCAAATAAACGATATATTTACAGACCTTCATGGTAACCAATATGAAATAATGGATTTCCATGTTTTGGGCCCAGATTATCCACTATTCCAGGATAACAGGGATGCCATACTCACATCATCTACTCAAGATGAACATATTAACCTTATCATAAGAGGGAATGATCAACTTATCATATATAATGAACATCATAAAGTATATTGGATGTATGACATCAAGTTTATTCAACATTTTGATAAATTTGACATAAGAAAGGGTTTTTACAATGAAAAGAATACCAAGGGTAACAGGTCTAACCGCAATGATGGTAGAATATCATCAAACAGTAAGTCCAGAAATAAAAGACGTTAAAAAGAAGAACATCATTACTCATGTAGTAAATCAATGGGCACTTAATAATGGATTACTTTGCGGAGTAATCCATAATCCTTCATCATTAGCTTCATATCTGGGATGTGATATTGAGGATATCAATATGGTCCTAAGAGAAAGGTTATTAAATAATCGAATCTGGGATAAACAAAATCAAGAAGAGATATTAAATGCCATTACAGGTATGTCTATCAGTATGGCAATGGAAGATCGAATGGAAGCTGCTTCTCAAGTAGAAATATTAAAAAGATCCCAGGGAGATCATTATGTACCTTTCATATCTGCAGAACTTAGACAAGCTTTAGATTTGAAGATGAAAGCTGGAGCACAATTATCTTCAATGATTAAGAATATCATGGGTGGTACAACTAATGTCTTCAATATTAACAATCAAAGTTCTGCTGGAGTAATGGAACAAAACAACTTTGTTACTAAAGAAGATGCCCTAAAAATCTTAGAGGAAGAACATACTAAACAGAAAGAATCTTTTAATGAAAAGGATGCTAAATTCTTAGAAGAACATTATGAGTTAGATGCTTTGCCAGATGTATCTGCTAAGACTCAACAAGGATTAGATGTAACTAAAGAAGGTCTGGATGCAGTAAAGACAGAGCTTATTCAGATTACAGATAATTATAAGATACATAGGGAAGAACCTGAAGATGTGGATTTTCATGAGATCCGAAGAGAATTAGAAATGAACATAGATTCAGAAGACGATCCAGAAATGGACAACTATAATTAAATGTTTTACATACATCATTAACAAAAACAAATTTCGTTGTTTTAGCATTTTAGTAATTATGTTATGCGTTCAAGAACAGTAATGTTAACCTAAATCTTGATGCTCGTTTTATACGTTAATAATCTTATTATTCAACACTGGAACTGGGTAGTTGGGAAACTACCCTTTTTCGTAGATATCCAGCTACTCTTACCATCCTATTTAAATTTTGCGTATTAAATACAAATAAAGTATATTTGCAAATAAAATATTAATCATTAAAAAACAAAAACGATGACTTCATCACAGATTACATTACTCAAGCAACTGATAGATTCTACAGATTATAGAGTCTATGTAAAACTCAATGGAAAAAGAGAATTAACTTCTCAACTAAGAATTGGATCAAAGAAATCCCAAGCAATCCTTCAATGTTACAGCTTTTCATGCAATCCATATCAATTAACTACATCAATGGTTGATATCTACAAAGTGAGTAGACCTTTAAAATTCTTTTCATCCAATGGGAACAACACATTAAACTTTCAAGGATTAACCTGGCTTTGTATTAAACAAAGAGAAGTAAGGCCCGGAGATATCTTACTAGATGCAAAGAACTTAAAAGATACCTATTTAGCTACTACAATGGTATCAGAAGTAGATAACACAATCTTTGCTTTTTGCCCTATTCAAAAAGAAATCATCTCATTGACATATATTGAAGATGTAGTGGCTATTAGGGCTGTTTTTTAAGCCCAAATTAATAATGCAAATATATTTGTATTTAAAATATAATGTATATATTTGCATTGTCGAATAAAAATAAAATTTATTAATCATTTAAATGCAATTACAAATATGGTATCTGAGTATCAATTCAACAGTCAAGAAGTCTGCATTTTCCCTAAAGAAGGTGGAATTTACATTATCTCAGTAATTCGCTATTACTACACAAGGAAAAATCATTCCGAACCTAAACTTACAAGCGAATCAAATTGGAGATGGGAAACCAATTGCAAGGAACTTGTGCTCAAACTTCAATCTAATAACATTAGAACGAAGGCTTTTACTCAACAGCTAATTGTATTGGCTAAACAATTTGGAATATTAACTCATAAAAATTACACAAATCATGCTAAGGATTATATCAAACAGGGATTCTAATTCAGTTACAGTACAAGCTTTGGATAAAAATGCTCAAGAGATCCTATTAAGAGCATTCCCGGATGAATCAAGAACAGATTGTACCGGACACTCATGGTATTTCAAGGATGCCTATGTATATTACGAGAATCAAATAGTAACCATAGTTTCTTCAAAAGATTCCAAGGATAAGTATCAGAAGAAGCTATTCGTTACTTCATTAGTTAACACAATAATCGAATTCAGATGAAAGTAAAACAATTCATAGGATTAATGATACTAGCTCTCTCCCCAATGGGAGCTGGTATCCTTTATGCTCTTTATCAAACAGAGTTTAAGCCAAATGCAAATCATGCTCACTACACTTGGCCTAATGGAGAAGTAAAAACAGAAAGAGAAGTAACTCTAACGGATGAAGAAAAGAGGCTCATAGTTCAAGATGGCATTTTAAAAGCATATGAATTACATACTGAAAGTATCATTACAAGATTAAAGGATGAGATTCAGATAATCAAGGATTCAGGAGAAAATTCTAGCGATATTAAATCTGGAAGACTAGAATATTTGCAACATAATCTAATCTATGCCACTAGAATTAAAAAACTTATCGAAAAGATGAGAAATACTGGATTAGATTATACAAAAGAGGTAGAAATCCAGGTAGAACTTCAAGAGAGAAACCAATATAATTATGAACAAGGTAAATATAAACAATCGAACGTATGCCGAAAAGAAATAAAATGGTGAAATTCCTCCAAGAGGTAAAACCAATCATAGAAGACATCAAAATCATGGGTTATAAGAACTCAACAAAGAACCTAATAGGTAAAATGGAGATTTCTATTAAGGTTGAAAACAAGAATGATCTTTTAGATCTCCAGGTTGAACATCTTCCCAATGTAGATAAAGAACATTTCGAATACAAGGGCAATGATTTAGCCCTTATCACAATGTACTTCAATAATTATGATGAAAGGAATACTTGGTCACAGCATTGGAAAGAATATCCTTCAATCGAATCCTTTTTAACAGGGCAAGCCTAACAAGCTTGCCTTTTTAATTTAATAAAAGAGTATGCAGTATTAAAAATAATATTTATATTTGCATTGTAATATTAATCATATAAAAATACAATAACATGGAACCAAAAGAACTTATTTACAACGTTTACAAGGATATCACATCTATCAAAACAAAATTTGATGATGAGAACCTTTGGTGTAACCCCTATAAAACAATCCAAGGATTAACTCCTATGACTCCTGGATATGTTATCTCAATGGAATATGCTCCTCACATTGACATAGAAGAATACTTTTCAGAAGAATTCATAGAGAAGCTCAAGCTTTGCTTCAAGAAATATCAAAAAGATGCAATCATTTGGATGGTAAATCATTCAAGTATATCTCAAGTAATGGTATACGTATATCCTTTACCAAATTATCCTAAGCAATCAACAGTTCTATTATCAAATCAATAAAAACATTCATCATTATGGCAACAAAAGAAATCAAAAACTGGGAATGGATCAAATCAGTAGAGGTCCAATATATGGGATTCTTAACCCAATATTTAGGAACTGCAACCGATAGTAAGGGATTTGTTGAACTAATGAAACAACTTAGATTAGATGAAGCAATAGCTTACCTAGAAGATGACCTTGGAAAAGATAATTCAGAACCAAGCTATTACAAATTCCGATTCTATACCAAATCAATGCAGTTCACAAAAGAAGAAGAGCTCTGGGAAGCTATTGATAAGGATTCAATGCCTGGAATCGAACAACTAGAAGGAAAGGAATTACTGGATACCTTAGAAGCTCTAAGAACCATTCTCCACCCAACAGTAAGAGCATTACTAGAATCCTATACAATAGATATGGTAATACCCATACCAGGAATTATTTCCTTCTTATTGATAGAGAAACCCAAACAAGAAATTGAGCCAAGCACAGTAATATCTCGTATCAGATATCTGATGGAAGGATATATAGACCATGAGCCAACATCACTATTCAAGGAATATCATATCCACCTAAACGCTCAACAACCAAAAGAAGGCCAAGAAAATCCTTCTATAATACAAATCATATTAATATCAAAGAAATTAACTACCATCACAATCAAATAATAATCATTATCCTTAACTATGAAAGGATTTACATTTCCCACCAACAAACACAATTTAAATCAAAGCTCATCATACTTCAAGGATAATAAAAGAACTCATCCCAAAAACAATGATCCTTAGAATAAGGATAATATAATCACATACATTAGGATCCCAAAAAACACAAACAAAAAGAAATCGAATAAATAAATCCCAGTTCTATGATATAAAAATCCCAATATCATACCCATAACCCAAAACAAACCCAAATGAAAAAGATAATCATAAGTCAATGATAATATATATATCACATAAAACCAAGGATCCCCAAAAAACACATAAAAATAAAAATCATCGATATTCCTTGATATTATCATAGATCCCCAAAAAACAAACATAAATAACACATAAAGGGATAATCATAAGTCAATGATAATTATAATCCCAGATCATCACCAAAATGATAATTATAATCCCAGAGATCCCAGATCACCAAAATGATAATTATAATCCCAGATCACCAAAATGATAATTATAATCCCAGAGATCCTTATCACCAAAATGATAATTATAATCCCAGATCATCACCAAAAACAAACATAAAATGAAAAATAACATAGAATCAATGATAAAAGGAATCCTATATATAACCTACATATATATATAAAAGGAATCCTATATAAAATAGGAATACATAACCTATATATACATAAAAAAGGAAATTTAAAAGCCCTAAATAAAAAAAATCTATCTAAATATATATTTTTATAAATATTCAAGAAGCAATATGTCTTATAAATGTATATCGGCATTAATTTGTGCCTGCTTAATATTCTGCCCGCGAATTTAAAAATATTTTGATTTTAAGATACATACATATTATAATGTGGTGGATTAGGATTATAACTTGCATATATTAAGGTAATATTAAAGTTATTTCTGAATTTAAGTGTATAGGAGATTGCTATGAATATCCGTGTATTAGATAAAAATGATAAGGCTGCTCTCGAACAGCTTATATTTACTATAGAAAATGCTCTTCCTGTTCCGGAATGGTGGATTCCTATTGATGATATTGAACGCTCACATTTCTTTGATGCTGACTGGACATGCTTCTTAGGTGCATTTAATGACGATAATGAACTTGTTGCCGCCAGCGCCCTTTTCTTTAATGAGC
>OGOJ01000028.1_pt1 | contig 123617 bp, 99 predicted proteins | sample 1552601 | NCBI WGS metagenome assembly OGOJ01 (sample SAMEA2580184, study PRJEB22360) | human gut metagenome | biome: human gut; feature: human-associated habitat; material: faeces | place: Denmark | collected 2008/2010
GATGGGATCAGTCGGCTGCTTCGGTCAAATTGAAAATATTAAACGACAATCCCTAAATATTCTTTCTGCCATCATTTTTATTTAATTCGGTGCAGAAAGCTATAAAATTCCGATTACCAAAGGAAAAGAATAAAAAATGCCGAAAATCTCAACGCGCACTAATCAATGTTTTGCCATAAAAGTTTCTCCTGGCAGAAGATGTGAATGGGGGATCTCCGAGCCGCGCCGGTCGATGGGCCTTCCGGTCATCACGTAATCGCGTATGATCTCTGGTAAGCAACTCCGAGTCCCACGTGCGAGATAAAACGTTTTCCACGCACATCGCACTCCATATCAGCGGTGACGTGCGTAAATTGAGGCATTTTACGCACGTCACCGGGTTAAAAGCAGGGGTTCATCGATTATGTCAGGAGCCGGTCTCACGCACATCATGGAAAAGAACGCAAGACTGACCCCACCGTCACAGCTCCAGTTCGGCAGACTTCACCCCTTTTGCATTGACCTTCAAATAAATAGAACCTTCGGCGTCGGCGCGGGAGCGGACTATTACGGTCAGCTTGCCGGCGAAAAGGTGCATGTGCGGGAGATGGAACAGTTCAAGCGAGCACGGGTCGCCGTTGGCGATGGCGCGGAACTCGCCGGCACCAGACACTGAAGCGAAGACCTCGCGGGTATCGGAAGGCACGGTATTGCCGTCCTTATCTACCACACTTACAGTCACATAGGCCAAGTCTTCCCCGTCGCGGGCGATGGAATCCCTGTCGCATTCAAGACGGAGAGCGTACGGCTTGCCGGCAGTGCGGACAGACTCCGAAGCTGCGACATTGCCATCCGCATCGTAGGCCACGACGCGGATCTCACCCTTCCGGTAAACCACGTCATCCCACATCAGGCGATAACGTCCCTCGACCGCCTCATCCTGAAGGCCTTCGCAAGGCGCGGACGGCGACATCTTGGAGCGGCGTCCCTGGGAAACCCCGTTCACGAACAACTCGGCCTCAGGCCATGAAGTATAGACGTAAACCGGCGTCACCTGCCCTTCGCGGCCGGGCCAGGTCCAATGCGGAACTATATGAAGCGTAGGACTTTCCGTGTTCCAGACGCTGCGGTAAAGCCAATATCTGTCCTTCGGAATTGAGGCCAGGTCAATGATTCCGAACATAGAACTGTGGTTCGGCCATGAATCGGTATCGTACGGGCTCGGCTCGCCCAGGTAATCGAAGCCAGTCCAGACGAACTGGCCCAATGTCCATGGATAATCTTCTGCCAGAGCAAAGTCCACGTCAGGAATGTTCGACCAGTTGCAGGCCTCCATGTCATAGCCGGAAGACTGGTGGTCCTCATGCTTTACGCTGAACGCCTTCTCCACCGGAAAATGGTAGGTACCCCTGGAACTGACGGTAGACGCCGTCTCGGAACCCAGCACGAGGCCCTGAGGCAGCTGTTCGTAGCAATCCTTGTAACGGAAAGTGCGGTAATTGATTCCCGGAATATCCAGCTGGGCCGCGAAACCGTTGGAAAGCACGCAATTGACCTGATCCATGCCACATGTGACAGGACGCGTCGGGTCCTCCCTGTGACAGATGGACTGAAGGAAAGCCGCCGTCTTGTAACCATCGGCAGTGCATTGGGACGGAACCTCATTGCCGATGCTCCACATGATTACGGACGGAGAATTCCTGAACGCATGGAGCATGCTGATCATGTCACGCTCGGCCCACTCGTCGAAATAACGATGATAGCCATTCCGGCATTTGGCATCGTCCCACTCGTCGAAAGGCTCCACCATCATCATGAAACCCATTTCATCACAGAGACTTACGAGTTCAGGAGCAGGCGTATTGTGCGACGTCCTTACCGCATCGCAACCCATGTCCTTCAGCATTGTCAGCTGATGCCTCAACGCCGGTACGCTCACGGCCGCGCCGAGTGGACCGAGGTCGTGATGATTGCAGACGCCCTTGAATTTCCGGTGCTCGCCGTTCAGGTAAAAGCCCTTCTCAGGAATGAACTCGACCGAACGGATGCCGAAACGCGTCTCATACTCGTCCGTCACCACGCCGTCCACCAAAATACGGGTCAATGCCTTATAAAGGTGCGGGTGCTCCGGCGACCACAGCTTCGGTTCCTTCACCAGAAACTTCTGCACATGACTGTCGCCGTTATGATACAATGCTACCGACCGCCTCGAAGCCACCTTCTCGCCATCCGGCGAAAAAACGTCCGTAGCATATTCTATGTCAATGTTTTCCTTTTCCGACTGCAATGAAATCGCCAGAGAGACTGACGCCATGTCCTTATGCACCGAAGGAGTGGAGACGAAGGTTCCCCACACCGGAATGTGCGCCTTGGCGGAAGTGCATACCAAATGGACATTTCTATAAAGGCCGGCGCCAGGGTACCATCTGGAGGAAAAAGGAAGGTTCTCCAGCCTGACAGCCAGGACATTGGAGCCGGACTTGTCCAGATATGGCGTGACATCGCAGTGGAACGGGCTGTAGCCGTATGGCCAGAAGCAGACCTCATGGCCATTGACATAAACCCGCGCCTCGCTCATCGCGCCGTCGAACAGGAGTTCCGCCTTCATCCCCTCGGGGACATTGAACTCAGTCCTGTACCAGCCCACGCCCACGTACGGCAGGCCGCCGGTACGCCCGGTCTTGAGCGATGCCTTCGTCTCCATATTCTGCACTATCTGCACATTCTGAAGGTCATTTTCAATGCTGAAAGGCCCGGTAATGGCCCAGTCATGCGGCACGCTCACGCTCTCCCACCCCGAATCATCATAACCCGGCACGAAAGCCCCGTCAGCTTCTCCGCGATGAAACCGCCATCCGTCCTTCAGGCAAGTCTCCACTCTGGAAGGACCCGCCTCTGCACGGCAAACCGACATTGAAACACCTGCTGCACAGACAACGGCAGCCAGAAACGAAAACATCTTATTCGACATTCAATACCTCCTTATTATCTTTCACAAAGATGTAGTACTCTCCGCAATCCAGGAAACGTTCGCCCTTGTTGTCCACGAAAGACAAGGACGATACATTAGGCATGGAGCGTAAATTACTGATTGCTAGCTATTTAACCTAATTCAGAGTTGTAAAAACTGCAACTCTGAAAATAGCTAAAGTGTTAATGTATAGGTAGTTGCGTTCCACGCCCCATTTCGCTGTCGAAATCGTGGATTATGCGTCAGTGCGCAAAAAAAAATAGGTATCTTTGCAGCGGCATAAGGTTACTATACATCCGACGGCTGGCTCAAACTTTAAAAAATGACAGTAAAACAATAATTATTTATGAAAGCATTGTACGGAAAAATATGCGGACTCCTCTTTGCAGGATTCTTTGCAGTTACGGCATATCCTGCTATCGGATGCTCTCCGGCGCAGACTTCTTCAGAGACTCAGGGGACTGCCGAAAAGAAGGATGACGGGGTTGTCAGAATACTCGCAATCGGCAACAGCTTCTCGCAAGATGCTGTGGAACAATATCTTTACGAACTCTTCGATGCGGCAGGGATAAAGGTCGTGATCGGCAATATGTATATCCCCGGCTGTTCGTTGGAAAGGCATTACAACAATTCCGTGTCGGACAAGGCTGAATATGCTTACAGGAAAATCGTCGACGGCGAGAAGACGAATACCCCGAAAACAAAACTCATCGACGCGCTTCTGGATGAACCGTGGGATTATATCAGTCTTCAGCAGGCGAGCGGAAAATCCGGTGAATACGATACCTATAATCCATATCTCAAGTCATTGATATCATATCTCCGGAAGTACGCACCGAAGAAAGATTTCAAGCTGGTGTGGCATCAGACCTGGGCTTATGCTTCGGATTCCGACCATAAGCAATTCCCGAATTACGGAAGCGACCAGATGCGGATGTATGAGGCGATAATGGCCGCAACCAGAAATGCATTGAAGGATAACAAGTTCGATGTCCTGGTGCCGTCCGGAACTGCCATCCAGAATGCCCGCACTTCCTATGTCGGAGACAAAATGAACCGCGACGGATACCATCTGGAGGTCAATTATGGACGTTACACCGCTGCCTGCACCTGGTTCGAAGCGATTTCCGGAAAGAAGGTGGTAGGTAATTCCTATGCCCCTGCGACTGTGGATGACGGCAAGAAAGCAGTCGCGCAGAATGCGGCTCATGATGCCGTGCGCCATCCGTACAAGGTCACTATAATGAAAGCTTTTCAGACAGCGCCGTCGGCAAAATAACGAATGAACGTAAAAATTGCTATCTTTGGGAATGTGAAAGGTTTTGAAGTATGGAGACGATGATTAGGAAATTCCCGATAGGGGTGCAGACATTTGACAAAATCATTGAGGATAATTATCTGTATATCGACAAAACCGGATATATTGATGAGATTGCCAATAAATATCAGTACGTTTTCCTAAACCGTCCGCTCGGTTTCGGCAAGTCGTTGCTGTCTTCTACTTTCCATAGTTATTTCGAGGGCAGGAAGGAACTTTTCGAGGGACTGAAAGCGGGCGAGGTGAAGAAGGAATGGACGAGGCATCCTGTTTTTCATTTCGACATGTCCACGGCCAAGCATTTGAATGAGGAGCAGTTGGTACGCACTCTTGAATACAAGTTGGAGTGGTATGAACTCATCTACGGGCGCGGCGAAAAAGATATAAATCCCAACCAACGTCTGGAGGGGTTGATTCATCGCGCCTTCGAGCAGACCGGGCAGCAAGCCGTCATCATCATTGACGAATATGACGCGCCTTTATTGGACGTGATGAACGACAATGGCAAGATGCCGGCTCTCAGGCAGATAATGAGAAATTTCTATTGCCCGATCAAGAGCATGGACCAGTATCTTCGGTTCGTTTTCATCACCGGAGTCAACAAGTCTGCGCAACTCGGCATTTCAGGTGAATTGAACAATTTTCAAGACATATCCATGATGCCGGAATACTCTGCATTGTGCGGAATTTCTCAGACTGAGTTGGAAAACAATATGCTAGATGAGGTTCAAGCACTGGCAGACGAACAGAAAGTGAGCTACGAAGATGCTCTCGCATTGCTGAATGCACACTACGCCGGCTATCATTTTTGCGAAGAATCAGAGGATATATACAATCCGTTCAGTCTCATCAATGCATTGTCTGATAAGTATTTCGGCAGTTATTGGTACTACACCGGAACCCCGACATACCTAATTGAAAGACTTCGGAAAAATCCTATCGATGAAACCACGCTTGACAACATCCCGCTCGTCCCGCAATCGGATTTCGACGTCTCGCCCGAGATCTCGGAGAATTCATTGCCAATGCTTTACCAGACCGGTTACCTGACCATCAAGTCATACGACGAGAGGATGCAGCTCTATACGCTCGGATATCCGAACAAGGAAGTCAAGATCGGCTTCACGAGAGGACTTCTGGGAGAGTACCCTAGCAAGACCTGCACCGCGTCGGGATTCGTGGCACATTTCTATGCCGCAATGGACTCACAGGACATTGACCTGGCCATGGAGAAGCTGCAGGCGTACCTTGCCGGAATACCGAACGAACTGGAAAACAAGACAGAAAAGCATTATCAGACAATTATTTATCTGATTTTCTCGCTGCTTGGCTTCTACATCCGCACGGAAGTGAAATCCGCCATAGGCAGGGCTGACGCCGTCTGCTACACGGACAATTGCACCTATGTCTTCGAGTTCAAGGTGGACGGCTCTGCTGAAGATGCGCTCAAGCAGATTGACGACAAAGGCTATATGCTTCCATATAAATTCGAAGAAGGCAAGAACCTCGTCAAGGTCGGCGTGAACATTTCCTCGCAGACCCGCACCGTCGAGAAGTGGATTGCGAAGTGACAAATTTTGTCGTGGAGCGTAAATCGCAGACTATCAGACGATTAACCGAAATCAGAGTTGTGAAAACCGCAACTCTAAAAACAGCTAAAGCGTTAATATATAGGCTGTTACGCTCCACACCCCTTGTATCATCCTGAAAAAAGATTCGCAACATTATTTTCCTTTTCCGGAAATTATTACTATCTTCGCGCCGCATTTTGAGTCGAAAACGGACTCGTGAAAAAGCAGAGGCTTTTGGTGCAATGGGGTCCTGCCCCGGTTGCAGGACTGAGTAACACATTTTAAACAAATTAAAGAAATGAAACATTTCGCATTGAACGGCCAGGTTCGTGAGGCCAGCAACAAGGCGGCAATCAAAGAATTCCGCAAACAGGGTCTTGTACCATGCAACATCTACGGCGCAGGTATCGAGAACGTTCTCTTCACTATCACAGAGAAAGATCTTAAAGGTCTTACCGACACTCCGGCATCTTATATCGTTGACCTTGAGCTCAGCAACGGCAAGAAGTACTTCGCAGTTCTTCACGAGCTCCAGTTCCACCCGGTAAAGGACAACTGCCTTCACGTAGACTTCCTCGCAGTTACTGAGGACAAGCCTATCGCCATCAAGGTTCCTGTAACCATCACCGGACACGCTGCCGGTGTACGCGCCGGCGGTAAGTTCTACAAGCTCGTACGCGAACTGAAAGTCAGCGCCCTCATGAAGGATCTTCCAGATGAGCTCATTGTCAATGTCGACAGACTTCAGATCGGCAAGAGAATCGTTGCTGGTGACCTCAAGTATGAGAATGTCAATGTAGTTTCTCCTAAGGGAACTATCATCTGCACAGTCAAGTCTTCACGTCAGGTTGCAGCTCACATCGCGTATGAGGAAGCTCTTGACGAGGCTATGGAGGAAGGCGTACATCACGCAGAAGTTCCGGCAGCTCCGGCAGCTGAGGCTCCAGCTGAAGCATAATTCCAGCAAAGAGACATTTTCAGGACTGGCAGGACAAATCCCGCCGGTCCTGTTTTTATATAAAAAGGTAATTCACTCGGAATATGAGCAAAGACTATTTGGTAGCCGGACTCGGAAACATTGGCTCTGAATATGCCGACACCAGACACAACGTCGGTTTCATGGTACTGGACGCATGGGCGGCATCAGCAGATGCGACATTCCAGACAGCAAGATACGGAGACATAGCCAAAGTCTCTTTCAAAGGAAGGAGAATCACGCTTCTCAAACCGTCCACATACATGAACCTGAGCGGCAATGCGGTGAGATACTGGATGAATGAACTCGGCATCCCGATGGAGAACCTCATTGTCATCTGTGATGACCTGAACCTGCCTTTCGGGACATTGCGCATGCGCAAGAAAGGCAGCGACGGCGGACATAACGGATTGAAGAACATCCAGGAACTTCTGGAAACCACCGAATATCCCCGGATCCGCATCGGCATCGGCAACAATTTCAAGAAAGGCGGGCAAGTGGATTTCGTAATCGGTCCGATGAGCCAGGAGGAACGGGAGGCGATGCCGGAAATCTGCAACAAGGTAATCGAAGGCATCAAGGCTTTCACGACAATCGGTCCGGACCGGGCCATGAACAGTTTCAATACACAGGCAAAGAAAACCTCGGAAGAAGAAAATCGTCTCTGAGCAAATTACGGCATCGAATTCCATAATTCTTATAATATTTCAGGAGTTCACTCCGCAAATCTTTTAATATTTAGGGAGTGATAGGAAATATGGCTCCGGTATCTCTCAGATCCCCTGAGGAACTTGGTCATATGTGGGAAAACTTCTTGATTGCAGAACGCATCAAACGCAACGACTATGCTGGCAGAACCTTTGTTCAGCATTACTTCTGGAGGACTCAGCAGAAGAAAGAGGTGGATCTCATTGAAATTGAGGATGGCATGATGACAGGATTTGAAATCAAGAGGAAGGAAGGCAAGCGTGTAGGTGCGCCTGCCTCATTTACGGCAGCTTACCCTGATGCGCATTTTGAGTGCGTTACTCCATCTGATCTGATGTCTTTCTTGATGTGATTGATTTTTTTGCAAATTGAAATTTTGACTATAATAATCCTCAACTTTCTGATTTCCCTTTTCCTGACTTCGTCATTTTTTTAAAAGTCAAAATAAAGACTCATTAATTATCAGCATATTGCGATTTTTTAATGATGATTTAGGGTGACGCAATGACGAAGTCAGGACCACTTGCCGTACGTGTTTCTCAAATTTAGATTACCGATATGGCTGGCAATATAGCAAAAGTAAGGGCCTTTTGTATATGTTGATTCCGGCTAAACAAACAGAGAGCGCCAAAGTCCGCTGCATCAGCGTACTGCAGTAGTCCTCGCCCCGGGAGCGCAGAAATGCACGTCCCGGAGTACTGAAAACGGCGCCGAGACTGACAAAAATTTGTCAAGATTGCCGACAAATGGTTCTCTACAAGCTTACAGACGAAGATTTTTAAGAATAATGTTTGCATATTTATGCGATAATACATAAATTGCGCTCAGTTTTTCAATGTTTAACTAATAAACTAATAACATCATGAAAGAGATCGTTGAGAAAATCCAGAAAGAGTATGAGGAGTTCGCAGTAAACGCTGAGGCTCAGGTAGCAAAGGGCAACAAGGCTGCCGGCGCACGCGCCCGCAAAGCTGCTCTTGCACTCATGAAGGATTTCAAAGAGTTCAGAAAACTTTCTGTTGAAGCAAGCAAATAAAAAATATTTTCATTTGCATGCAACATTCCTAAACCATATTGCATCTATAAGGCAGGTTTAGGTTTTAGTACACGTCTAGAGGTCGGACAGCAGCGATGCTTCCGGCCTCTGATATTTTATGGCCGCCCATTACCCCGCCACATGATATAGAATACCAGCGGAATGCCCAAGACCGCTATGGCGCTTCCGACAGGAACCGGCACAGGGAACATGAGGGACAGCAAATCACCGGCAAGCCCCATTATGGCACCGGTCACAAGAGAAAGCGGAAGGACTGCGCTCATGGAAGACGTGCCGGCAAGCGACCTCGACACATGAGGTGCCACGATACCTATGAAACCGACAGGACCGCAGAATGCCGTCACGGCCCCCGTCATCACGCAGCAGCTCAGCATTGACACTCCCCTTATCTTCCGGACATCGGCCCCGGCCGCTCTGGCATAACCATCCCCGAAAAGCAGCACATCCATTCCCTTGTTGCCCGCCAGCGCCAGAATCGTACCGACGGCCAGGCACACGGACATTATCAATATTTCCAGCCAGCTGTTGCCGCTGAAACTGCCTGCGGACCAATTCCAGAACATCCTCAACCGCGTCTCATCCACCTGATACTGCATTATGGAAGTCACCGCGCTCATGATGAATCCCAGCATCACGCCGGTAATCAGGAGAGCTGAAGCATTGTGCACCCGCATTGAGACCACCATGATTATCAATGATATACACACGGCACCCAGAGCGGCTCCCGCTGCCAGTCCCAGACCTGAAGCCAGCCCCTCTATACCGGCCGCCCCGCATATCAGCATCACGGCAGCCGCACCGGTTCCGGCACCCGCACTTACACCGAGAATATGAGGATCGGCAAGAGGATTACGGAAAATCGCCTGCATCTGTGCTCCGGAAATCGCCAGTGCGGCACCTGCCACGACTGCGGTAACCAGACGTGGAAGCCTGAGCTGCAGCACTATAGCATCAGCATTGTCCCCGGACGGGGAAAACAAGGCCCGGAAAATATCAGCGATACCGATATTCAGCGGTCCGGCCAGGATATCCGCCACGACCAGCAGAAAAAGCACCGCCACGGAGCAGAGCCAGGTTATCGCAAGACGCTTATTCATCGTAGACGGCTTTCGAAAAAGACATGTTCCTCCACACCGGAATCACCGCCATGAGCAAGCCCACCGCCAGCACACAGACCGATGTCAGGACAATGTCTTTCCATTCCAGAATGATAGGGTATGCCCTTGTCACGAATCCGCCCGGCATACTTATGAAACCGAATTTCTGCTGGAGCAATGCGAATCCGATGCCCACGACAAGCCCGATGACAAGTCCGAGCACGGAAATCAGCCAGCCTTCCATCATGAAGATGCCACGCACCACGCCATCAGGCGCGCCCATGCTGCCGAGAGTGGCGATATCCCCCTTCTTCTCGATAATCAGCATCGACAGGCTTCCGAAGATACTGAACGAGATAATGATGATTATAAATATGAGTATCAGGAAGATAGCCGCCTTTTCATATTTCATCATCTTGTACAGCGCCGGGTTCTGCGCGAACCTGTCACGCACCACGAAATCATCCCCCAGCCTTTCCCGCAGGCCCCCGATAATCTTTTTCAATCCAGCTTCTCCCGCCTCCGGCGCAATGCGTATCTCTATGGATGACACTTCATTGTCATAATCCAGCAACTCCCGCATTGACTCGATAGGCACTAGCATCAGGCTTGCGTCGACATCGGCATTGACAGAAAATACGCCGGCGGGATAAACCTTGACCATCTCGATGGAGGCTGCGGGGTTCGCGAGCGAAATGTTGCGGTCACGGGCGGGGAAGTAAATCTCAATCGGAGCGACGAAACGCGGGCTGATGTCCATGGTGTAGGCCGTGCGCGCGCCGACGACAGCCAGCGGCACCTCGCCTCTGTGCAATGTGAATTTGCCGTCTCGGATATGGTCCTTCAGCGGGGATTCCTCTTCATAGACCGCATCCACGCCCTTCGCCTTGATCACGCCGCTGCGTCCGTCATAGTTCACGAACACGTTCTCCTCCAGGACACTGCACATGTTCAGCACCTCGCTCTGGTCGTATGCCCAGTCGAATGCCTCCTGCTCCGGAACGAATACCTTGCCCTTGGCGGGAGAAACCAGAATGTCCGGCTCAATGTTCCCGAGAGAGTCCTTGACCAGACTGTCGAAACCATTGTAGACGGACATTATAATTATAAGCGCGGCTGTACCTGTCGCCATACCTGCGGCACTTATCGCGGAAATAATGTTGATGACATTATGGGATTTCTTCGCGAAAAGGTAACGTACCGCAAATCTGAGGACCAGGTTCATCTCGTCACTATTTCTTCAGCAATTCATCGATATGCTCGACATAATCAAGTGTCGAGTCCTGATAGAACACGAGTTCAGGCACAATGCGGAACTGCTTGGCCACGAGACGGCCGAGTTCGCCGCGGATTGCACGTGCATTGTCGTCAATGATCTGCATTGCAGCTTCTGCCTTGGATGAAGGGAAGATGCTGACATACACCTTGGCCACGGAAAGGTCGGGGCTGATGCGGACTTCCGTCACGGAAACCATCGCACCTCCGAACATGGCCATGCCCTTGCTCCTGATAATCTCGGCGAGATCCTTCTGGAGTTCTTTCGCCACCTTTAGCTGCCTAGTGCTGGCTCCTGCGTTTCCGTTATCCATAACTAGATGATTTTTATAAGGTTATAGTTCTTCTTGCCACGCTGCGCGAGGATGTATTTTCCATCCACGATATCCTTTTCGCTCACCTCATATTCCACGTCGGCAACCTTGTCCTTGTTAATGCTTACGCCGCCGCCCTGAATCATCTTGCGGCACTCGCCCTTGGACGGGAACACCTGAGTCTTCACGGCGAGAAGGTCAATGATATTGCAAGGAAGATCCGACTTCTGGATTTGGAACGTAGGTACGCCGGAGAACACAGCGAGGAATGTCCTTTCATCAAGTTTCCTCAACTCGTCGGAAGTAGCGTTTCCGAAAAGCATCTTGGATGCGGAAAGTGCATTCTCATACTCCTGCTCACCATGTACCATAATCGTAATCTCCTTGGCCAGAAGCTTCTGGAGCTTGCGCTGACCGGGATCCTGCTTGTGCTCCTCAATGGCAGCCTCGATTTCTTCTTTCGTGAGAAGAGTGAAAATCTTGATATATCTCTCGGCATCCTCGTCGGAAACATTGAGCCAGAACTGGTAGAATTCGTATGGCGATGTCCTTTCAGGGTCGAGCCAGATATTGCCGTTCTCGGTCTTGCCGAACTTTCTGCCGTCGGCCTTTCTGATGAGAGGACAGGTCAATGCGTATGCGTCAGTCTTGCCGAGCATCCTGCGGATAAGTTCCGTACCCGTGGTGATATTGCCCCACTGGTCGCTTCCGCCCATTTCCAGACGGCAATTCTTGTTCTTGTAGAGCCACAGGAAGTCATATCCCTGGAGAAGCTGGTAGCTGAATTCCGTGAAAGACATGCCTTCGCGTGATTCATTGGACAATCTCATCTTCACGGAGTCCTTGGCCATCATGTAGTTCACGGTGATATGCTTGCCCACGTCGCGGATGAAGTTCAGGAAACCGTAATCCTTCATCCAGTCGTAGTTGTTCACGAGCTCTGCCTTGTTCGGCGCGTCAGACTCGAAATCCAGGAATTTGGACAGCTGTTTCTTTATGCAGGCGATGTTATGGTTCAATGTTTCCTCATCCAGAAGGTTTCTCTCCTGTGATTTTCCGGAAGGGTCACCAATCATTCCGGTAGCGCCGCCGACAAGTGCGATCGGCTTGTGGCCGCACTCCTGGAAATGCTTCAGGATCATGATGCTGACCATGTGTCCGATATGAAGGGAATCAGCTGTCGGGTCGATTCCGACGTATGCTGCTGTAGGGCCTTCCATCAGTTTCTCCTCTGTTCCGGGCATGATATCCTGGATCATGCCTCTCCACTTAAGTTCCTCTACAAAATTTTTCATGATATCTATAATTTTTATATTCTCGTCGCAAAATGCAAATATACGGAAAGAATTGGTAATTTAATTCAAATCTATTAAATTTGCGGATTGTATTGGAACATACAGAACATATTAAAAATACGAAATATTATGAGAAAGAACATTGTTGCCGGTAACTGGAAAATGAACACAACCGTTCCGGAAGGTGTAGAACTTGCAAAAGCAGTAGTAGAAAAATCAGCCCAGGTCCCTGAGGCTGTCGGACTTATCATCGCGACTCCATTCACCCACCTCGTTCCTGTATCACAGGTAGTGAAGGGTTCAAAGGTAGAACTCTCCGCAGAGAACTGCGCAGACAAGGAGAAAGGAGCTTACACCGGTGAGGTTTCTGCTGCAATGCTCGCTTCAGCCGGCTGCAAATATACAATCCTCGGTCATTCAGAGAGAAGACAGTACTATGGTGAGACCGACGCTACTCTCGTAGAGAAGGTAAACCTTGCACTTGCAAACAATCTCGGCGTAATCTTCTGCGTAGGCGAGAACCTTGAGCAAAGAGAGGCCGGAAAGCACTTCGAAGTCGTTACAGAGCAGATCCAGAACGTTCTCTTCGGTCTTTCAGCAGAGCAGATGGCCAAGATCATCGTAGCTTACGAGCCGGTTTGGGCTATCGGTACAGGCAAGACCGCTACAGCAGAGCAGGCACAGGAAATCCATGCATGCATCCGTAAGGTCCTCGCTGACAAGTTCGGTGCAGAGGTAGCAGAGAACACCACCATCCTCTATGGCGGAAGCTGCAAGCCTTCAAATGCCAAGGAATTGTTCGCTTGTCCTGATATCGACGGTGGTCTTATCGGCGGTGCAGCTCTCAAGGCTGACGATTTCATCCAGATCGCATTGTCATTCTAATTTCCGCGCGGCATGCGGCCGCAACTGACCGGAATCCGGTCCCGGAAACAAAAAACCAATAACGGGGCAGCGAACTTAATGGTCCGCAGTCCCGTTTTTTCATTGGAATAACACACAAAACCGATATGATAAAGAAAATATTATTGACCAGCCTATGCCTCGCAGCCGTCGTTTCATGCGGCAACAGGGCACCCAAGTCAGAACTTCAGAAGAAGATCGACTCCTACGCAGTGTTCCAGATCGGCTCTCCTTACATGGAAGGCATTTCCGACAACGGAAAAGAGGTGCTCAACCTCTTCAGAAAAGCTGCCGACGAGGTCGACAACATTTTTTGGGAACAGACATTCGGCGACAAGAACGCCATCATGTCGATGCCTGACGGTCCTGCAAAGGACTTCGCATTGATCAACTACGGCCCTTGGGACCGCATGGATGATAATGCTCCGTTCATCGAAGGCTATGGCGCAAGACCTGCCGGCGCATGCTTCTATCCGGAAGACATGACCGCAGAAGAATTCGACGCACTCGAAGATCCTGCAAAGAACAGCCCATATACATTGATCAGAAGAGGCGAAGACGGCAAATTGAAGGTCGTATGGTATCATGACGCATACAAGGAAAGCGTGGACAAGATCTGCGGTTACCTCGAAAGCGCCGCCACGATGACCATCAAGGAGAGTGTCCGCAACTACCTCCTCAAGAGAGCCGAGGCCCTCAGGACTGATTCATACAAGGAGTCCGACTACGCTTGGATGGACATGAAAGACAGCAAGATGGACTTGGTGATCGGCCCTATCGAGAACTACGAGGACGGTGTCTACGGAATCAAGACATCATACGAGTGCTTCATCCTCCTGAAGGACCTGAAGAAGACCGAAGAACTCACCAAATACATCGCATTGCTTCCTGAACTCCAGAAATCCCTCCCTTGTCCGGAAGAATACAAGACTTTCGTGCCGGGAACCGAGTCTGACATGTTCGTCTACGATGCCATCTATTATGCAGGTGATGCCAATGCCGGCGGAAAGACCATCGCCATCAACCTTCCTAACGACCACGAGGTCCAGGCTGCGAAAGGCACCCGCCGTCTCCAGCTCCGCAATGTGATCAAGGCGAAGTTCGACAAGATCGTCTACCCTATCGGCCAGATTCTCTTCGAACCTGAGCAGCAGAGATACCTCAGCGCGGATGCTTTCTTCTGGAATGTCACTTTCCATGAGGTGGCTCACGGCCTCGGCATCAAGGAGACTGTAAACGGTCTCGGAAGCGTCAAGGACGCCCTCGGCAACCAGGCTTCCACATGGGAGGAGGCGAAGGCTGACATTCTCGGTCTCTACATGGTATGCAGCCTTATCGACAAGGGCGAGATTCCGCTCATTTCCAAGGAGGCAGCCATCACCACATACATTTCCAGCCTGGTCCGCTCCGTACGTTTCGGCGCTGCTGACGCTCACGGACGTGCCAACATGATGTGCTACAACTTCCTGAAGGAAAACGGCGCATTCGAGCGCAACAAGGACGGCCTCTATCATGTGAATTTCGACAAGGTTCCTCAGGCCATCGCAGACTGGGCAAACCTCATCATCACCACACAGGCTACAGGCAACTACATGTTCGCCAAGGAATATGAGGCGAATCATGCAGTAGTTCCGGAGGCATTGTCAGCAGACATCGCCAATGTGAACCGCGGCGGCGTTCCGGTGGACATCCGCTTCGAGTTCGTCTGGTAAAAGGAATTGACATATAACCTGAAACAGGCTGGCCCGCAAAAAGGACCAGCCTGTTTTCATCTCAATATCTTGACCGTCATGCCGACACGCTTCCGGGAGTTCCATAGCCAGACGACGCCCTCGTCATTGATTTTCTTCACCTCGAAAGCCAGACTGCTCTTGTACACCGTCATCTTGTAGGAGGCATATTTGACGGAGCAGGTAATCTTCTGCCCTACGAAATCCGGTATGGCAGAGCAAGTTACGACATAATACTCCGACATCATGTCATTGTGCACACGGAACTGCTTGTTCTCACGGCTGAACCCGAGCTGCCATGTTTCCGGCTCATAGAGCACCTTCCTGGACCCTTCCACCTCCAGCGCCAGACAGTCCTGTTCCAGGAACGCAGCATCCGGCTCATGCTCAGGAGCGCATCCGAGCACACAAGCCAATGCCGTCAGTATGAACAATTTCCGTTTCATCTCACAACCATCTTTTTCTCTATGATATCAGTGGACCCGTCAATATATGTGACGTGGGCCGAAATCACACAGCTCCTGTCCACTCGGAAATACCCGTCCTTCCCCGGTACAATCTCCTTTCCGTCCATGAGCCATTCCACTCCGCGCGCATTGCTCAGGTTATAGACAATCAGCGGAATCATTGTCCCGGCCTTGAATGAATGGTCCGTATTACGCTCTATATCCTTAAGATATATGAAAGGATAGCCGTCGTTGTACACACGTTTGGTGACGACTTTCACCGTGATTTCCTTCCCTGTTCCCGATTCCGTCTCGTACTGGATCTTCACCGTATAGGTCGTGGACGGCTTGAGCCCCTCGATCCTCAACGCATATTCCCCCGCATCGTACGGATATACATTTTCTTCAATGCCTTCCGCGTCGGCCGGTCCCCATACCACCTTGGCAGGGATTGAAGCACCATGCGTTTCCGCCTTCCATTGAAGTATCGCCACATCCTGGAAAACCTGGCTGCGCAGTTCCAATGCCTCGGGAACCGTCGTTCCGGAATTCCTTACCACATTGAATTCCACATTGTTACCGGCAATCATGATATCCTTGATTGCCAGCGGAGCCGCGGTCCCGTCCCATAGTCTGAACGCCGGCACCGACTCCGCCGAAAACTCATTGTTCTTTCCGTACGGATAGAAAACCTGGCTGGCATCCACGGCTTCTGCCAGCGCCTCCATCATATCGGCGCACTCATGATCCGGATTACAGTTCACCTCGTTGCTCATCCAGCGTTCCGCAGCAGTCGCCACACGCTCGTACTTCTTCGAATGCCCGGTTTTCGCCGAGGACTTGTCAATGTGATAGATAGCCAGCCCCTTGCCGCCGATATACATATCCCAGCCTGCCTGAGAGCGACACTCCACCAGAAAATATTCGCCCTCATTCGCCGTGTCGAAGCGCAGATACCGCCCGTTCTCATGAATAGGCTCCAGAATATAATGGCCTTCGGCCAATGTTTCCGGGTTCCCGATTCCGAGCATATCCCGTTCAATGGCATTGAGGTTCGGCGGCGTGCGGCCTTCATTGTTCCTGCAGCCGTTATCCATCAGAGACGTTGTGCCCCAGAGGTAGCCTTTCCGGATTTCGGTCGCGCGGACTTCCGTGTTGTAAAGGTCCACGAGCCCCAACACATGACCGAATTCATGACAGAACATGCCGATGCCCGCGAAACGGAATTTGCCGTCCTTGCCCCTGCCGAGTTCCGAGCACATGGCATACCTGTTTATCTTTTTCCCATTGAGTGTCAAGCTTATACCCGCCTTTTCCAATGACCAGGAATTCGACCAGAGGGCATTGTTCCCTCCCCCGTCGGCCTCGTCTTTTCCGGCGGTGAACACGAAGACATTGTCGACAGTCCCGTCGCCGTCGTCGTCATATTTGCTGAAATCGACACCTTGTCTGGCCGCAAGACGGCATGCCTCAGCCACGGCCTCGGCGGCATTGGCGTCCGCGCCGTTCACATTGCGTCCGTAATATTCGAATGGCTTGCCCAATGTCACCAGCGGACCGATGTCGAAATTGAATTCGCATTTGCCCTGGAACTGGTCTGTGAAATATTTCTTGACGCTGTGGTTGCCTGTATTAATCAGACGGATGAAGTTTTCCCGGCTGTAGGTCATCTCCAGGTTCTTGAACTGCGCCAGGATGATGATGCAGTTCCGCTTCGCCACAGTCTCTTCCGTTCCCGCATCCGCAATATCCGCAGAAGCCGTCATGGCAGATCCTGCCAGGCAGAATGCTGTCACGACGGCTGATATTATTCTCGACAATTTCATGCAGATACGTTTCTTACAATCTGCATAGATAACTTATTTTTACGAAATAAGCAAGAAAGCAGGGTGTTACTTCACCGGCACAAACGGATTCTCCGGGTTTCCGGTATAAGAATCGTACGCCAGATTCCGGACTCACACAATTTTGCTATTTTTGCAATTTGAAAACAGAAACGAAAAATGGAAATCAAGGCAATCATTTGCGACGCGGACGACACGCTATGGAGCAATGAACCGCTGTTCAGGAACGCCGAGCAGCATTGCTTCGAAATATTGAAGGAATACGGCACGCCTGAATGGCTGAACGCGGAACTTTACAGGACGGAAACAGACAACATGGAAGAGCTGGGCTACGGCGCAAAGGCATTCATATTGTCAATGATAGAAACCGCCGTGAGAGTAAGCGGCGGAAAAATCAGCGCGGAGAAGATTCTCCAGCTGGAGCAGACCGGAAGAGCGATACTGCGGAACCCGGCCACACCGCTGGACGGCGTAGAAGAAACATTGACAAGTCTCAGGCAGACAGGCAGATACGAATTGGCAATACTGACCAAGGGAGAACTGCTCGACCAGAACAACAAGATAGACAGGTCTGGTCTCAGGAAACATTTCGACTATGTGGACGTCGTGAACGAAAAGACCCCGGAAGTGTATTCCGAGCTCTGCGCGAGACTGGAAATCAGGCCGGAAGAAATGGTCATGGTAGGCAACTCCTTCAAATCCGACATTGACCCGGTATTGAAAATCGGCGGCAAGGGAGTCTACATCCCCTCACCTATGACATGGCAGCACGAAATAGTGGAAGAATATGAACATCCCGGACTATATCGCGCGGACACTTTCAGGGAACTGCCAGGAATCCTCGAAATGATACAAAATAAACGAAATGAAAATTGAATAGTTACAGAAAATGAGCTAATTTCGCGCAATCTGAAATTCAATCAAACTATAACCATCATCGACATGGACAAACAAACAATCAAAAAGTACAATTACTGGCAATGGAGGACATTGATAATCCTCATGATAGGCTACGCATTGTTCTATTTCGTGAGAAAGAACTTCAGCATCACGATGCCGGCGCTCGAAGCCGAACTCGGCATCAGCAAAGCGAAGCTCGGACTCTTCCTCACATTGAACGGCGTCATCTACGGAATATCGCGTTTCGTGAACGGATTCCTGGCAGACCGCGTCAGCCGGAAGAAAATGATGGCGGCAGGACTTCTGCTTTCCGCCGTGGTCAATATCCTCATCGGATTGAGCCCGGAGATGAACGGCATCTTCAATTTCCTGGACGCTGAAGGCAAAGCCACGGCCGGACTTGTAGTATTCATCGGAAGTCTTTGGTTGATAAATGGTTATACCCAGGGAATGGGATACCCTCCATGCGGCAGCCTCATGGCCCACTGGATCCGCCCGTCCGAGCTCGCCACCAAACAATCCATCTGGAACAGCTCGCACTCCATCGGAGCCGGCCTCGTGGCCCTGCTCTGCGGAACGGTCATCCTCCAGCATTTCTCATACGAAGCATGGCAATGGTGCTTCTTCATCCCGGCAGCATTGGCAATCGCAGGCGCGGCAATGCTTTTCTTCGGACTGAAAGACACACCGGCGTCAGTAGGTCTTCCCGACCCTGAAACGATGGACGAAAACGCACCTGTAAAAGAGGTTGTCAAGGAAGATGAAGCATTCACGAACATGGCTTACAAGAAGCTCGTGAAGAAAATGGTCTTCAACAACCCGATTATCTGGATCCTGGCAGTGGCCAACTTCTGCGTTTACGTAATCAGATTCACGATTCTGGACTGGGGTTCCACCTTCCTCACACAGGACAGAGGCCTAAGCATCCAGACAGCCGCCATCGTAGTGGCCGCATCGGAAATCGCAGGAGGTATCGTCGGAACATTGCTGGCAGGATGGGCCACCGACAAGTTCTTCAAGAGCAAGGCGCACCAGACATGCCTCGTCGGCCTCGTAGGTGCCACCATCTGCTTCGTGATTTTCTGGATGTTGCCTAAAGACGCTACCGCAATGACCATCATATCCGTAGTCATGGCCAGCTTCTTCATCTATATGCCACAGGCACTTATCGGCATCGCATGTTCGAACCACGCCACCAAGAGGGTCGCAGCATCAGCAAACGGCATTGCCGGCATCTTCGGATACGCCAGCACCACCGTTTCAGGACTCGCATTCGGTCTGCTGGCCGACAAATTGGGCTGGAATTCCGTATTCGAAGTTTCCATCGCATTCGGTGTAATCGGCATCATCATACTGGCATTGATCTGGAAAGCGCCGGCCGACGGCTACAAGAAAGCGGACAGCATCCTCGCCGAATTAAGGGCCGAGTACAATGTTGGACGATGAAAATTTCCGAAAGTCATTAAATTTACATAACTTTGTAAGTTCAAAAATTGAAAATTAATTATGTTGTTCCAACTCTTACAGGCAGCAGGCATTGACACCATCGCTGCAGCACAGGCGGCATCAATGCCGGTTGTTCCTCACCAGGAGGAAATACACCTTCTCGACATGGCATTCAAGGGAGGCTGGCTCATGCTTGTCCTTCTCGCATTGTCCATCGTAGCCATCTATCTTTTCGGAAAGAAATGGTGGATGATCCATCAGGCAGGACAGATCGACGCCAACTTCATGCGCGACATCCGCGACTACATCCATGAAGGCAAACTCAAATCGGCACAGTCACTCTGCGAGAAGTATGATTCCCCTGTCGCAAGACTGGTAGAGAAAGGAATTTCCAGAATCGGACGTCCGCTCTCCGACATCCAGACGGCCATCGAGAACACAGGCAACACTGAGGTGGCAAGACTTGAGAAAGGTCTGCCTATCCTGGCGACCATCGCAGGCGGTGCCCCGATGATCGGATTCCTCGGAACCGTGCTCGGTATGGTGCAGGCATTCTTCAACATGTCGCAGGCGGGAAACAACATTGACATCACTCTGCTTTCCAGCGGTATCTACACTGCAATGATCACGACCGTAGGCGGTCTTGTCGTCGGCATTCTCGCATACTTCGGATACAACTACCTGACATCCAATATTTCAGACCTCGTATTCAAGATGGAGAACGCCACCATCGACTTCATGGATCTTCTCCAGGAACCGGAAAAGGAGAACTAGGATATGGCATTCAAGAGACAAACGAAGGTATTGCATGAGACCGCGATGTCGTCAATGACCGACCTCGTGTTCCTGCTGCTTATCTTCTTCCTTATAACATCCACGCTGGTGAACCCGAACGCGCTCAAGCTGATGCTGCCGAAAAGCACCGGCCAGGTTTCAGCCAAGGCCACCGTCAGCGTATCCATAAAGGATTGGGGCAATGACAAATACACATACCATATCAATGGCAATGAGCAGCCTGTCCCGTTCGAAGAAGTTGAGGATGAACTGACAGGACTTCTCCAGACGGAGGAAGATCCTACATTCTCGATATATGCAGACCAGAGCGTGCCTGTAAAAGAGGTAGTGGCAGTAATGAACATTGCCAAGAGAAATCACTATAAAGTCATACTGGCGACACAGCCCGAGTAACGACGGATGAAGAAATATCAGGAAATACAATCAAAGACTGAGCGTTCAGGCATGGTTATCGCATTGGCGGTGACCGTGGTTTTCCACGCATCCTTGATTGTCTTCGGAAGTTTCAACGGACTGACCTACATTTATCCCCCGCCACCGGAGCAGAGCTTCGTAATAGATTTCAGCGAGGACAATGAGAAGCAAGTCGTCAGGCAGCAGAAGAAAGGTTCCGCTCCGCAAGTGGAGGAACCGGACCGCACCAAGCCGATAAACATCGTACAGCGCTCTGAAGCCCAGGAGATCGGGAAGAAGGAGAATCTGGCACAGGAAGCGACTGTGGACGATTACGGCGATGTGGAAAAGTATGAGCCGCCTAGAGAAAAGCCGATAGACAAGAGGGCGCTTTTCCATGCCGCGAACAACAAGTCGGACAAAGACACGTTGGCACCGCAGACAGCCTCCAAGGTGACGGAAGCATTGAAGGAAGGTCATGCACAGGGCAATACCAAGGCCGGAAAGACAGTAGGGACGCCAAATGCGCACGTGCAAGGCAGAAGTCTGTTCGGCGTGATTGCGAAACCTGCATACCCTGTCCAGAAAGAGGGCACCGTCGTGGTAACCATCTGGGTGGACAACTACGGAACTGTAACCAAGGCACAGGCAGGAGCCCCGGGTACGACAACAGAGGACGGAAGCCTATGGAAAGCAGCAAGAGAGGCGGCAATGAAGACGCATTTCAATGTCAATGCAGATGCACCGACACTCCAGAAAGGCACCATAACATACATCTTCAAACTCAAAGGTTAAGGAACAATAGGCGCAAGCCTAACACATATTACTTTATAATGGCGTGAGCCATAAACAATTAAACACGCCCGAAAGGGCAAAATCCAAAATGGAAGAGAACAACAAGAGCGGTTTTACCGCAGAAGGAAGAAAGCTGAGACCGAGACGGCCTCGCATTTCCGGAAAGGTCTATTCATCATCAGAAGGACCGGCAGAAAGAAGATCCTACAATTCAGAAGAAAGACATTCGGGAGGATCAAGCTATGGAAGACGTGCCTACGGCAATTCTGAAAGAAGGTACAGCAGCAGCTCCTATGGCAACAGGCCATCAGGAAGGAGCTACAATGCAGACAACAGAGGAAGTTACGGCAATTCTTCAGAAGGACGTTCATATAACAACGGCGGTTCTTCAGAGAGGAGAAGCTACGGAAACGGCGAAGGCAGAAGCTTCGGGCCTTCAGGAAGAAGGGCGTCATACGGTTCTTCTGAAAGATCGTTTGAAAGACCTTCATCAGGAAGACCTGCAGGAAGAAGACCGTTCGGCAGCAATGAAGGCGGAAAAGGCGGCAACTTCGGACGCCCTGCCAAGAGAGGCTCCGGCGGACGCGACAACGGCGCAAGAAAGGGCTTCAAGGGCGGCAAGCCGGCAGGAAGGAACAATTCCAGACCGCAGGCAAAACCGAATCCATACAGATTCAATGAGGCTGACGAGAAGAACATGAGCATGATCCTGAGCCGCAAGCCGCAGCTCGACCAGATCCAGCTCTCCGACAATGACTATGTAGAGACACCAATCAAGGAGACAATCCGCCTGAACAAGTTCATCGCGAACTCAGGTATCTGTTCACGCCGCGAGGCAGACCAGTACATCCAGGCAGGTGTCGTGACCGTAAACGGCGAAGTAGTCACAGAACTCGGTTCCAAGGTCAATGTCCTCAACGACGACATCAGATTCAACGGCGAAAGAATCCGCGGTGAAGAGAAAGTATACATCGTGATGAACAAGCCTAAGGGATTCGTTACGACTGCAAGCGACCCTCACGCTGAGAAGACAGTGATGGATCTGCTGAAAAACTGCAGTGCAAGGGTATTCCCTGTAGGACGTCTCGACAAGAACACCACCGGTGTCCTCATGTTCACCAACGACGGCGAAATAGCTGAGAGACTGACACATCCTTCATACGACAAGAAGAAGATCTACCAGGTAATCCTGGACAAGCCTCTCGCACAGGAAGACTATGACAAGATCCTGGAAGGCATCAGCCTTTCTGACGGCGACATCAAGGCAGATGAGCTCGAATACATTGACGCTGAAGACCATAGAAAACTCGGCATCGAGATTCACTCCGGAAAGAACCGCATTGTCAGAAGAATTTTCGAGTCACTCGGTTATGAGGTGAAGGCTCTCGACAGAGTTTACTTCGCAGGACTTACCAAGAAGGGTCTGAAGAAAGGTGAATGGAGATATCTTTCAGAGGGCGAGGCCAATGTACTCAAAATGGGCGCATACGTCTAGTACCTATGGATACCATACAGGAACCTAAAGAACATAGAGCTGGATTTGTCAACATCATCGGTAATCCGAATGTTGGCAAATCTACTCTTATGAATGCGCTTGTGGGCGAAAAGCTTTCCATTGTAACGGCGAAGGCACAGACCACGAGGCACAGGATCAGAGGAATCGTAAACGGAGAAAACTATCAGATTGTCTACTCCGACACTCCGGGCATCCTGAAACCGAACTACAGGCTTCAGGAAAACATGATGGATTTCGTGGAAACCGCCATCGGCGACGCCGACATAATCCTCTATGTTACTGATACTGTGGAGAAAGCGGACAAGAATGCCGAATATATAGAGAAGCTCAAGAAACTGGACTGCCCTGTCATCGTAGTCTTGAACAAGATCGACATCAGCGACCAGGAAAAGGTAGTGAAGACAATGGCGGAATGGCAGGAAAGGCTTCCGCAGGCATTGGTCATCCCGGTTTCGGCGAAAGCGAGATTCAACATTGAGAGCGTTCTCAATGCCGTGATTTCCAAGCTTCCAGTGTCACCGGCATGGTTCGACAAAGACGCATTCACCGACAAGAACCTGAGATTTTTCGCTTCGGAAATCATCAGGGAGCAGATTCTGGAGAACTACTCCGAGGAGATTCCGTATTGCTGCGAAGTGGAAATCGAATCCTTCAAGGAAGGAGAGGACAGATATGAAATCGGTGCTGTGATCTATGTCATGAGAGACTCCCAGAAGGGCATTCTCATAGGCAAGGGCGGAAGCGCATTGAAACGCACCGGAACGAAGGCACGCATTGAGATGGAAGACTTCTTCCAGAAGAAGGTATTCTTGTCAATGTATGTGAAGGTAGACGAAGGCTGGAGGGAGAACCGCAAGGAACTCCGCAAATTCGGCTACGAGGAATAAGAGGAACAACCAAACTAATAGGAAGATAACAATATGAGCGAATGGGACGACGAGCTGTCACAGGACGAGCTGGAAGGCGATGAGAACCTGAACGAGGAGCCGATTGACGAATCCTCGGCGGTGCCATCCGAGAAATACGAGAAACTTCTTGGGGAAGACAGCAAGAAATACAAGCTGTCCGGAATGTTCAAGGACTGGTTCCTGGACTATTCCTCATACGTTATTCTCCAGAGAGCCGTTCCGAATATCGTGGACGGTCTCAAACCCGTGCAGAGACGTGTGCTGCACGCCATGTACGAGCACGACACGGGCGCATACAGCAAGGTGGCCGGTATCGTCGGTGAAGCAATGCATTTCCATCCGCATGGAGACGCTTCCATACTTGGAGCTCTCGTACAGCTGGGGCAGAAGGGCTATGCCATTGACTGTCAGGGTAACTGGGGTAACATTCTCACCGGCGACCCGAATGCTGCAGGACGATATATCGAGGCCAGACTGAGCAAATTCGCCAAGGATGTGATCTTCGACCCGAAGATTACGGAGTGGATGACATCATACGACGGAAGGAACCATGAGCCGGTGGAGCTGCCGGTGAGATTCCCTCTCCTGCTGGCTCAAGGCACAGAGGGCATCGCTGTCGGTATGGCATCCAAGATATTGCCTCATAACTTCAATGAACTTATCGACGCTTCCATAGCATACCTCCAGGGAAAAGAATTCGAGCTGTTGCCGGACTTCCCTACCGGAGGTTACGCAGACTGCTCCAAATACATGAAGGGACAGCGCGGCGGAAGCGTGAAAGTCAGGGCGAAGATTGAGAAAATAGACAAGAACACTCTGGCCATCAAAGAAATTCCTTACGGCAAGACGACTCACATTCTGGTCGATTCCATATTGAAAGCCAAGGACAAGGGCAAGATAAAAATCAAGAAGATCGAAGATATGACTACCGACACGGCAGATCTTGTCATCCATCTTCCGAATGACGTTTCCCCTGACAAGACCATCGATGCACTCTATGCCTTCACGGATTGCGAGACGAACATTGCACCGAACGCCTGCGTCATCAAGGACAACAAACCGCAGTTCCTCAGCGTGGACGACATTCTCATCTACGACACGGAACACACCCGCGACTTGCTGAAGAAACAGCTGGAAATCAAGAAGAACGAACTTGAAGACAACTGGCATTACACCTCCCTCGAAAAAATATTCTTCGAGAACAGGGTGTACAAGATCCTGGAAGAGGACCAGAAGACTTGGGAAGCTCAAATCAAGGACGTATTCAAGAGAATGTGCGAGTTCCAGGGGCAGCTTATCCGCAAGATAACCATGGACGACATCCTGAAGCTTGTGGAGAAACCTGTCAGGAAGATTTCCAAGTTCGACACGAAAGTCATTGACCAGAAGATACTTGACATCGAGAAAGAGCTGAATGTCGTAAAGGACAATATCGAGCATATCACGGAATACACCATAAAGTTCTTCCAGAACATCAAGTCCAAGTACGGCAAAGACTTCCCTAGGCGAACCGAAATCACTGATTTCGAGACAATTACCGCGACCAAGGTGGTCAGCAACAATGCAAAGCTCTATGCAAATCTGGAGACTGGTTTCGTAGGTATCGGACTGAAAAAGGACGAGGGCGATTATCTCTGCGACTGCTCCGACATGTCGGAAATCATTGTCATCGGCAAGGACGGCAAGTATCTCATTACCAAAGTCTCTGACAAAGCATTCTTCGCGACGAACCTGCTCTATGTGGGAATTTTCAACAGGGGCGACAGCAGGACGATTTACAATGTCATCTACCGCGACGGCAAGAGTACAGTCTACTATGCGAAGAGATTTGCCATCACCAGCGTGACCAGAGACAAGGAATACGATATTACCCAGGGCAAGCCAGGCTCGAACATCTTATGGTTCTCCGTAAACCACAACGGCGAGGCAGAGACAGTGAAGATTTATTTCCGTGCAAGACCGAAGCTCAAGAAACTGAACATGGAATATGACTTCTCGGAACTTGCCATCAAGGGCAAGGTTTCCAGGGGCAACCTCGTCACCAAGAACGCCATCCAGAAGATCTCATTGAGGGCCAAGGGAATCTCCACCATCGGCGGCAAGTCCATCTGGTTCGACACTGATGTCCAGAGACTTAACGAGGACGGACGCGGAATGCTGCTCGGAGAGTTCAGCGGAAACGACAAGATTATAGCCGTATTCAAGAACGGAACATACTATACGACATCATACGACCTGAGCAACCGCTATCAGGGTGATTTGCTCCTCATCGAAAAATACGATGAAAACAAGGTCTATGCGGCATTGTACTATGACGGGGAGAACTTCTACATAAAGAGATTCTCGTTCCCGCCAAGCGACAATTCGCCTGCATCTTTCATCGCGGACAACAGGGGCGCATACCTTGCTGACTTCAGTGCGGACAAGCATCCGCAGTTCATGGTGACATTCACCGGAAGACAGGAGCACAGGGAGCCTGAAAAGTTTGATGCAGAGGAGTTTATCGCCAAGAAGGGTATCACGGCCAAGGGTAACAGATGCCACAGGTATGATATCCTGAAAGTAGAATTCATCGAGCCTCTCCACAAGCCGGAGGATGATGAAGAGGAGGGCGCAAAACCAGGTGAGATAATATCGTTGGGACCTGAAGATATTCCTGATGACGAGACATTCAGCCCTGAGTCAATGTACCAGCCTACCGGCGAAGGGGAAGAGACTCACGGAGACCTTGGCGAACCGGATCCTGACAGCGATGACGCCGACGAACCGAATCTTTTCGACTTATGATAATTTCATTGACCGGGTTCATGGGGTGCGGCAAAAGCTGCATCGGCAAGATTCTCAGTAAAAAGCTGGGATTCAAATTCATTGACCTGGACACTTGGATAGAAGGACACGAAGGCCGTTCAGTCCGTCGGATTTTCACCGAAAACGGGGAAGCCGGGTTCCGGCGGATTGAGACAGCGGCATTGGGCGAAGTCATTGAAGAAGAGGGAAATATGGTCCTTGCTCTGGGCGGGGGAACATTGACCTCGGCGGCTGCCGCGACCATGGTGCATGAACGGACGAGGTGCGTCTACCTGAAAGCCGGCATTGACACACTCGTGTTCAACCTGACCAATTGGCCCGGAGACAGGCCGATGCTGGACGGAAATCCTGACAGTAAAACACTGCGCCGGCGCATCGGGGAACTGATGTCACAGCGCGAATCCACATACGGGAGGACCGCTCATATAATTCTGGATATTGACGGAAAAGATTACGACACGGTATCAGATGAGATCATCGCGCTCGCGCATGTCCTTGATTCTTAATTGGATAGTGGAGTTCCCACGATAATAGTTCTCGACAATGCTGTAGCAGACATCGATCGGATTGCCGTTGCGGATATGGTCGAAATAGTCCGCCATGTTGAACGCGATCGCCGATACCTGGTGATATGGCTGTGATTCCTGGATGAGTTCCAGTTTCAGATGCTGTCCACCAGGGCCCACCTTCCTGCCGTTCCCGTCATCATAGACATTCTTGGTCAGGAAAACCGGCGAACTGTTGCCCGGTCCGAAAGGCTGGAACTGTTTCAGCACGCGGAAGAATTTCGGGGTTATCTGCGAGAAGTTAATTTCCGAGTCGACATCTATGACAGGGGTGGCTATCACACACGTAATGTGCTCACCTACATACTTTTCGATACGCCTGGTAAACTCCGGAAGATTCTCCTCGCGCATGGTAAGGCCGGCAGCATAGATATGTCCGCCGTAATTTTCCAGAAGGTCGGCGCAGCTGCTGATGGCCTCATACAAGTCGAATCCACGGACGCTTCTGGCAGAGCCTGTCACGAAACCATTGGAATTGGTAAGGACGAAAGTCGGTTTATAATAAGCCTCCACGAGACGGGATGCAACGATACCCACCACGCCCTTGTTCCAGTCCGGGCCATAGACGATGACGGCATTTTCTGACGAAAGACAAGACCCGTTCTGGACCATGTCCAGTGCCTCTTTCGTGATTTCACGGTCAATGCTCTTGCGCTCGTTATTGTTGTCATTGATCTTCGTGCCGATGGTCATCGCAGTCGCAGCATCCTCAGCAGTAAGCAGTTCCACCGCAAGACGACCGGACTCCATACGTCCGGCAGCATTGATTCTCGGACCGATCTTGAACACGATATCATCGATGGAAATGTGTCCCGGCTCCAGATTCGCGAGATTGATCATCGCCTGCAGACCGATACGCGGCTGTTCATTCAGCCGTTTCAGACCGAAATGCGCGAGCACCCTGTTCTCCCCCACCACGGTCACAAGATCCGATGCAATGCTGACGACCAGCAGGTCCAGCAACGGGAGAAGTGTCTCGAAATCAATGTTGTTGTGCATTGAATATGCCTGCACCAGCTTGAACCCGACACCGCAGCCGGACAAATCATCGAAAGGATAGTTGCAATCCTCGCGCTTGGGATCCAGCACCGCCGCAGCAGCCGGAATTTCTTCCTCCGGAAGATGATGGTCACAGATGATCATGTCAATGCCTTTGTCCGCAGCGTAGGCTACCTTGTCAATGGCCTTGATGCCGCAATCCAGTGTGATTACGAGCTTTACGTCATTGGCCGAAGCCCAGTCGAGCCCCTTCCTGGACACGCCGTAACCCTCGTCATAGCGGTCCGGGATATAGAAATCCACCAACGGAGTCAGTTTTCTTATGAAGGAATAGACCAGTGCTACGGCAGTGGTACCGTCCACATCGTAGTCTCCATAGACCAATATCTTCTCTCTCCCGGAGATTGCTTTTTCGAGTCTGGCGACCGCCTTGTCCATATCCTTCATGAGGAAAGGGTCATGCAGCGCAGCAAGGCTTGGACGGAAAAATGAACGCGCTTCTTCGAAAGTCCTGACGCCCCTGTTTATGAGCAATGATGCCAAAACAGGGTCAACGCCCAGCTCCGCGGAGAGCTGTGCCACATTCTCCGGATCAGCCGGAGCACGCAAAGTCCATTCTCGTTCTTTAGCCATAGCATACAAAGATACCTTATTTATTTCAATTTTAGAATTAAAAGTGCTATTTTTGTAGATGCGGCCAAAATTGGCAACTGACGACGCCATGGCCCGTTTTCATTGAACAAAAAGATTGACAAAAATATGGCAAATTTGGAATTGAGCGAGCAGGAACTCATCAGAAGACAGTCCCTCGACAAACTCAGGGAGTTGGGAATCGAACCTTATCCGGCAGCATTGTACCCGGTGAACGCGACAGCGAAAGTCATTGAGGCTGAATATGATCCGGAGAAAGGCAATTTCCAGGACGTATGCATTGCAGGTAGGATCATGTCCAGGAGAATCATGGGAGCGGCGTCTTTCATGGAACTTCAGGATTCCACGGGAAGGATACAGGTTTACGTGAAACGTGATGAAATCTGCCCCGGTGAGGACAAGACCATGTACAACACCGTATTCAAGAAGCTTCTCGACATCGGTGACGTGGTGGGTATCAAGGGTTTCGCGTTCCACACGCAGACCGGACAGCTCACGGTGCATGCCAAGGAACTCACACTCCTCAGCAAATCATTGAAAGTTCTTCCTATCGTGAAGGAGGCTGACGGCAAGGTGCATGACGCTTTCACCGATCCGGAGCTCAGATACAGACAGAGATATGTGGACCTCATCGTGAATCCGCAGGTGAAGGACACCTTCATCAAGAGGGCGAAGATTATCGCGACAATGCGCGAGTATTTCAACAATGCAGGATGTCTGGAAGTGGAGACCCCTATTCTCCAGTCGATTCCGGGCGGTGCTACGGCAAGACCGTTCATCACTCACCACAACGCATTGGACATTCCTCTGTATCTGCGTATTGCGAACGAGCTTTACTTGAAGAGACTTATCGTCGGCGGTTATGACGGCGTGTATGAGTTTGCCAAGGATTTCCGCAACGAGGGTATGGACAAGACCCATAATCCGGAGTTTACATGTATGGAAATCTACGTGGCATACAAGGATTATATCTGGATGATGGAGTTCATCGAGAACCTTCTCGAAAAGATCGCGATGAACCTTTACGGAAAGACCACAGTGATGAATGAAGGCGTGGAAATCGACTTCAAGGCTCCTTACAAGAAAATCGGCATCCTCGACGCCATCAAGGAATATGCAGGTGTGGACGTGAAGGGCATGGACGTGGACCAGCTCCGCGAGACTTGCAAGAAGCTCAATGTGGAAATCGAGCCGACAATGGGCGTGGGCAAGTTGATTGACGCCATCTTCGGTGAATATTGCGAGAAGCATTTCGTACAGCCGACTTTCGTTACCGATTATCCGGTGGAAATGTCGCCGCTTACCAAGAGACACAGGAACGACCCTACCCTTACGGAGCGTTTCGAGCTGTTCGTATGCGGCCATGAGCTTGCCAATGCATATTCGGAGTTGAATGACCCTATCGACCAGAGGGAGCGCTTCGAGGAGCAGGCCAAGCTGAAGAGCAATGGAGATGACGAGGCAATGTTCATTGATTATGACTTCCTCCGCGCTCTCGAATATGGCATGCCTCCTACTTCCGGTCTCGGAATGGGTATCGACCGTCTTACAATGCTCATGACAGGCAACACTACCATCCAGGATGTGCTCTTCTTCCCGCAGATGCGTCCGGAGAAGATGCCGTCGAAGCAGGCTGAAGAGAAAGATTCAGAAGAGAATAACGCATAATCAGGATGAGGAGAGAGACTATCACTTCTGCTCAGAATCCTAAGATCAAGATGCTTCTCGCGCTTGGGGAAAAATCTCGTACCCGGCGCGAGAACGCTCTTTTTATAGTGGAAGGCAGACTGGAGATAAGGCATTGTATCGAAGCGGGTTACAAGGTCAAAGCACTTTTCGCTTGCCCAGACATCATATCCGGCCGCGAGTTGGATGACATAGCAGGACTGTGCGGAGAACATTGCACCTTATATGAGGTATCGAGGCTGGTCTACGAGAAAATAGCATACCGGAGCGGAACGGAGGGCATCATTGCCGAAGTGGAAATCATTGAAAAGACATTGAAAGATGTGCGGCTCCGTGAGAATCCCCTGGTGGTGGTGCTGGAGTCCGTGGAGAAGCCGGGGAATCTCGGCGCTGTACTGCGTACGGCGGATGCGGCCGATGCTGATGCCGTGGTGGTCTGCGACCCGCTTACGGATTTGTACAACCCGAATCTCATACGCGCCAGTCTCGGTTCCATCTTTACCAGACAGGTGGTGAGCGCCACATCGGGCGAAACCCTCAAATGGCTGAAGGACAACAATATAAAGATATACACTGCACAGCTTCAGGATTCGTCATGGTACTATGACACGGACATGAAGTGCGGCACGGCATTGGTGATGGGCACGGAGCATGACGGGCTTTCCACGTTCTGGAGAATGCATGCGGATGCCCATGTGAAGATTCCGATGCTGGGCAGCATGGATTCGCTGAACGTTTCGGTGTCGTCCGCGATTCTGATGTTCGAGGCAGTGCGCCAGCGCCACTCGTGTCGCCAGGTTTACGGTCCCGTGCGTAAAAACCAGGGAATCACGCACGAGAGGGCCGAAAAGTGACCTGTCGTGCGTAAAACCCTGGAAATCACGCACGAGAAGAGAGAAAGACAATGAACAGTTTCGGACTCATAGGCGATCCGATCGCCACTTCCCTGTCGCCGGCTCTTTTCAATGCCGGGTATGAGGGGAAATATAACTATGACCTTATAGAGGGTGCCGATTTCGGGACATCCTTCAAGGCTTTCGAGGACAGATACAAAGGTATCAATGTGACTGCACCGTTCAAGGAGCAGGCTTTTGCACGTGCGGACATCTACACATCCTACTGCCGGAAAATCGGCGCCACCAATCTCCTGGTGAAGACGCCGGACGGCATTCTGGCTGACAATTCCGACTTTACGGGAATCATCCTCAGCATTGCAGAGGCTTATATGCCAGGGATTGTCAAGCAGTTCAGTGCCAAGTACGGCGATTCCGCGCACATCAAGGTGCACCAATATGTCAGGCAGGCATTGACAATGCTGTTCTCGCGCAAACCGCAGGCTCTGGTCGTCGGTTGCGGAGGTGCAGGGCGCGCAGCAGCTGTTGCAGCAGCGGAATTGGGTTTCGATACCGCGCTGATGAACAGGACGGCGGACAAGGCGCAGAAAATCGCCGATGAACTGCCTGAGTATGATTTCATCGTGGACCAGCTGACGGATTTCCGCGCGGCTTTCAAGGAGTGCGACCTGATCATCTACACGCTGCCGATGAAGCTGGACGAGATAGACCTGCTGACTGCCGAAGATTTCGAGGGGGAAGACAGGTACACATGGCCGCGTCCGGGAAAGGTCATCCTGGAAGCCAATTACAAGACGCCGGCATTTGCCGGAGCCGTTCTGGACAATGCCCAGGCAGGTGGAGCGCAGTACGTTCCCGGTCTTAAATGGCTTCTGTATCAGGCTTTTACCGGATATTCCAGACTGACCGGAAGCATGCCTTCACTGGAGGCGATGGAGCGGGTGGTGTCACGCAGTCTGTAGTCTTCAGGCAAGTTATTTTTCTCATATTGGTAAAATTTGCTAACTTGCAGAGTTATTGTGAAAACACATAAAACAAACATATCATGTCATTGAACAAAGTAATGCTGATCGGTAACGTGGGTAAAGATCCGGAAGTCCGTTACCTTGAGAACAATCCGTCCGCACAGCCGGGCACGAATCCTAAAGTTGCACAATTCACAATGGCCACCACGGAGAGATTCCGTGACAGGAACGGGGAAACCCGCGAGAACACGGAGTGGCACAACATCGTGGCGTGGAGAGGACTTGCAGACCTCGCTGAGAAATATATCAGAAAAGGTTCGCAGATATATGTAGAAGGCCAGATAAGGACCAGGTCATGGACTGACCAGGCCGGCGCGAAACAGTACAGGACAGAGATTATCGCCAATGCCATCCAGCTTCTCGGACGCAAATCCGACAATCCTGGGGCGCAGCCGGGAGCCTTTCCTCCACCTCAGCCGCAGGGATACCAGCAGGCACAGCCGGGCATGGCATACCAGCAGCCTCAGCAGCCTGCATATCAGGCACAGTCTCCGGCAGGTTTCCAGCCTGCAGCACAGCCTGCCGCTCCAGAATATCCGGCAGCAGGTGATCCTGGTGACGATCTTCCATTCTAGAAATCTTAATTTAATAAAATATGAAACTTGACGTAGTTCTTGGTCTTCAGTGGGGAGACGAGGGCAAAGGAAAAATCGTGGATGTACTTGCAGGAAGATATCCTGCCGTAGCACGATTCCAGGGCGGTCCTAATGCAGGCCACTCACTTCATTTCGATGGACATAACTTCGTGGTAAGAAGCATTCCTTCAGGCATTTTCAGGGAGGGTTCCACGAACATCATCGGAAGCGGTGTGGTTCTTGACCCTATCACATTCCGCGAGGAGTGCGGCAACATCAGCAAGATGGGCATCGACCCCAAGGCCAAACTGAACATTTCCAAGAAGGCTCACCTTATCCTGCCTACACACAGGCTTCTGGATGCGGCATACGAAGCTGCTGCCGGAAAGAGCAAGATCGGCTCCACATTAAAAGGTATCGGACCTACCTATACTGACAAGATCAGCCGTCACGGTCTCCGTGTAGGCGACATCCTCGCTCCTGATTTCAAGGCGAGATTCGAGAAACTCAAGAACAGACATCTCCAGCTCCTCAAAGACCTGAACTTCGAGTGCGATCCCGAAAAGGATGAAGCAGAGTGGATGAGCGCAATCGAATTCCTCAAGGAGTTCAATCTCATTGACTGTGAATACTTTGTGAACGACTGGCTGGATGAGAAGCCTATGCTCGCAGAGGGCGCGCAGGGTTCGCTTCTGGATATCGACTACGGTTCATATCCTTATGTAACTTCCTCATCTACGACAATCGGCGGCGTCTGCACAGGACTTGGTGTGGCCCCTTCAAGAGTGGGCCATGTATATGGTATCTTCAAGGCATATTGCACACGCGTCGGCAGCGGTCCGTTCCCTACGGAACTGTTCGACGAGACCGGCGAGAAGATCCGTAAAATCGGCAATGAGTTCGGCGCTGTTACAGGCCGTCCGCGCAGATGCGGCTGGCTCGACCTCGTAGCATTGAAATATACGGTAATGATTGACGGCGTTACCGACCTCATCATGATGAAGTCAGACTGCCTCGATACTTTCGGGACCATCAAGGTCTGCACATCTTATATAATTGACGGCAAGGAGACCGACCAGTTCCCGTTCGATACGGAGGCCGAAATCACCCCTGTATACACGGAGTTCAAGGGATGGAACCAGGATCTCACCGGATGTCGCACAGAGGATGAACTTCCTGAGACTTTCAAGGAGTATGTCCGTTTCATGGAGAACTACCTGAAGGTTCCTATCAAGATCATTTCTCTAGGACCCGACCGTGATGCTACTATCGAAAGATAGGTTCAAACAATAGGTATTAATATTTAAGCCCGGCCACAGTCAATTATGGTCGGGCTCTGCTTTTGTACCACTTAAAACGTTTTCCCGGTACAGAACGTCCAAAAAGTGTCAAAATGTTCCGGGAAAACGTTTTAAGTGGTACGGAATTACACACTGCCCTTATCTGTTTAACGCACGGGGGGGGCAGAACATCAGGCACAAAAAAAAGGAGATTCGTATTTCTACGAACCTCCCGATAATTATTATGAAGGTAACCTTCTAAAGGTCATTCATTTCCTTGAGATAATCCTCCTTGCTGCTTACTACGATGTCCTGGAATTCCTTCTGGCCTGTGCCGGCTGGAATGAGGTGACCGCAGATGACATTCTCTTTCAGACCTTCGAGGTCATCGACGCGGGCGCGGATTGCGGCCTCGCTGAGAACCTTGGTAGTCTCCTGGAATGATGCAGCAGAGATGAAGCTGTCAGTCTTGAGGGCTGCTCTAGTGATACCCTGGAGAACCTGGCTTGCAGTAGCAGGTCTTGCCTCGCGCACTGCCATCATCTTGAGACCCTGTCTCTCGAGTGAAGAATTCTCGTTTCTCATCTCTCTTGCCGGAATGATGTCACCAGCTCTATAGCGCTGTGAATCACCAGCTTCGAGGACGTAGAACTTGCCATAGATATCATCATTGGTATCCATGAATCTCCACTTGTCGACAAGTTCCTCAGGAAGGAACTCGGTATCACCCGGATCATTGACCTGAACCTTTCTCATCATCTGTCTTACGATGATTTCGAAGTGCTTGTCATTGATCTTCACACCCTGGAGACGGTAAACTGCCTGAACCTCATTCACAATGTATTCCTGAGCCTTGACAGGTCCGAGGACATTGAGGATGTCGGTAGGAGAGATTCCGCCGTCGGAAAGACGTGAACCGGCTCTTACGTAGTCGTTCTCCTGAACAAGAATCTGCTTGGTAAGAGGAACGAGGTAATGTTTCTCGATACCGGACTTGTTCTTGACGATGATCTCACGGTTACCTCTCTTGATCTTGCCCATGAGCACCTCACCGTTGATTTCGGAAATACATGCAGGGCTTGATGGAGTTCTTGCCTCGAAGAGTTCGGTCACACGAGGAAGACCTCCGGTAATATCGTTGGACTTGCCGATTGCACGAGGGATCTTGATGATGATGTCACCGACCTTCACCTTCGCACCGTCGCTTACAGTAACGTGAGCGCCTACAGGCAAGTTGTACTGCTTCAGAAGCTCGCCGCCTTCGCCTATTACAAGGATTGAAGGGTTCTTCGTCTTGTCCTTGGACTCGATGATGACCTTGTCCTTGTTGTTGGAGAACTCGTCAGCTGACTCCTCGCGGAATGTCGCGCCGGAAATCATGTTGTCGAAGCGTGCGATACCTGAAGTTTCTACAATCGTGATAGCGTTATATGGGTCCCATTCGCAGATGAGGTCGCCCTTCTTCACGCTCTCGCCATCTTTCTTGTACAATATTGAACCGTAAGGGACATCGTATGTAGAGAAGGTGATGCCTGTATTCTCATCGACGATCTTGAGTTCAGTCATACGGCTGACAACCACTTCCTCAGCCTCACCGAGGTCATTGACTCTCTGGAGAGTCCTGAGCTCTTCGAACTGGAGCTTGCCGTTGTACTTGGACTCGATGGATGAATCAGCAGCGGTGCTGGATGCGGTACCACCGACGTGGAAGGTACGGAGCGTAAGCTGTGTACCAGGCTCACCGATAGACTGTGCAGCGATAACGCCGACGACTTCACCTTTCTCGACCATCCTGCTGGTAGCAAGGTTACGTCCGTAGCACTTCGCGCAGACACCCTTGCGGGACTCGCAGGTAAGCACTGAACGGATCTCGACCTGCTCGATAGGGAGAGAGTCGATAAGGTTTGCAGTAGCCTCGCGGATTTCCTCACCTGCCTTGATGATCAATTCACCCGTGATAGGGTTGAAGATATCATGTACGGAGGTTCTACCGAGAATTCTCTCGCCGAGTGATTCTACGACTTCATCCTTATTCTTGATAGCTGTAGCGATAAGACCTCTGAGGGTACCGCAATCCTCTTCGTTGATGATGACGTCATGAGAAACGTCCACCAGACGACGGGTAAGGTAACCTGCATCGGCAGTCTTGAGGGCGGTATCGGCAAGACCCTTGCGTGCACCGTGGGTAGAGATGAAGTACTCGAGCACTGTCATACCCTCCTTGAGGTTGGAAACGATAGGGTTCTCGATAATCTCGGCACCTGCAGCACCGGACTTCTGAGGTTTTGCCATCAAGCCTCGCATACCGCAAAGCTGTTTGATCTGCTGTGTGGAACCACGGGCTCCTGAATCCAACATCATGTATACAGGGTTGAATCCCTGCTGGTCTGCTGAAATCTGTTTCTCGACGATTCCCGTAAGTTTGTTGTCAATGGATGTCCACAGGTCGATAACCTTGTTGTAACGCTCGTTGTTGGTGATGAAACCCATCGAGTAGTTGTTCTTGATGTCCTCTACCTGCTTGTAGCCCTCATTGATGAGGTCGTATTTCTCAGGCGGTACGAGAACGTCGCCAAGGTTGAATGAAAGACCTGCACGGAATGCACGGTCATAACCGAGATTCTTGATATCGTCAAGGAAGTGGGCAGTTCTGGAAACGCCGGTATTCTTGATGACCTCGGTAATGATTTTTCTCAATGCTTTCTTTCCGAGCACGTCATTGACGTAAGGAACTTCCTGAGGAACGAACTGGTTCACGATGATTCGGCCTGCAGTGGTTTCCACCATCTGTGTGCCAGCCTCAGGATTGTTCTTGTCCTTAGGGAGTCTCACCTTGATCTTGGCGTGGAGCGCAATCGCACGCTCGTTGAGAGCCACGATAACCTCTTCCGGACCATAGAATGACATTCCCTCGCCCTTTGCACCAGGTCTGATCTTGGTAATGTAGTAAAGACCGAGGACCATATCCTGTGAAGGCACTGTGATAGGAGTTCCGTTCGCAGGGTTCAAGATGTTCTGTGAACCGAGCATGAGGAGCTGAGCCTCCATTACGGCAGCATTGCTGAGCGGAAGATGGACTGCCATCTGGTCACCGTCGAAGTCCGCATTGAACGCGGTACAAGCGAGCGGGTGCAGCTGGATAGCCTTTCCCTCTATCATTCGCGGCTGGAACGCCTGGATACCGAGTCTGTGAAGTGTAGGTGCACGGTTCAAAAGTACCGGATGACCTTTCATCACGTTCTCGAGGATATCCCAGATGACCGGATCCCTTCTGTCGACAATCTTCTTCGCAGACTTGACGGTCTTCACGATGCCGCGCTCAATCAGTTTCCTGATGATGAACGGTTTGTAAAGCTCTGCCGCCATGAACTTAGGCAGACCGCACTCGTGCATCTGGAGCTCCGGACCGACGACGATAACTGAACGTGCAGAATAGTCGACACGCTTACCGAGGAGGTTCTGACGGAAACGTCCTTGCTTACCTTTAAGGCTGTCTGACAATGATTTGAGTGCCCTGTTGGATTCACTCTTGACTGCGCTGGACTTCTTGGAGTTGTCGAAGAGTGAGTCTACCGCTTCCTGAAGCATACGCTTCTCGTTTCGGAGAATGACTTCAGGAGCCTTGATCTCGATGAGCCTCTTGAGACGGTTGTTTCTGATGATGACCCTTCTGTAGAGGTCATTGAGGTCTGACGTGGCAAACCTTCCACCATCGAGAGGAACGAGCGGACGCAGATCCGGCGGAATTACAGGAATGACTTTCATGATCATCCACTCCGGACGGTTCACGCCCTTGGACTCCTCGAACCACTTCACGACGCTGAGCCTCTTGAGCAGTTCGGCCTTTCTCTGCTGGGAATTCTCCCTTGCCATCGCCTCACGAAGTTCTTTCGCGAGAGCATCGATATCGATTTCCTTCAGAAGGTCATAAACACCTTCTGCACCCATCTTGGCAACGAACTTCTGCGGATCGTCGTCAGCAAGGTTGTCATTCTCAGGAATCCTTGCCAGAATATCGAGATATTCATCCTCTGTAAGGAGGTCGAGCTTGTGCAGCCCGCTGTCACCAGGATTGATGACAATATACTTCTCATAGTATATTACAGCCTCCAGCTTCTTGGCTGGAACACCAAGAACAGCGGAAATCTTGTTAGGAGCAGACTTGAAGTACCAGATGTGGGCAACAGGAACAGTCAGGGCAATATGTCCCATCCTCTCCCTTCTTACCTTCTTCTCGGTAACTTCCACACCGCACCTGTCGCAGACGATTCCACGATAACGGATTCTCTTGTACTTGCCGCAATAGCATTCGTAGTCCTTGGTAGGACCGAAAATCTTCTCGCAGAAAAGACCGTCGCGCTCAGGCTTGTAGGTCCTGTAGTTCACCGTCTCCGGCTTCAGGACCTCTCCATGGGATCTGTCGATAATGTCCTCAGGAGATGCAAGCGAGATGCTGATTCTCTGGAAGTTGCTCCTTACCTTATTATCTTTGTTATTGAAAGTAGGCATATTATATCAATTCAAATTGATGGTAATTAATCAAGAGTCACTTTAAGTCCGAGACCTCTGAGCTCGTGCAGGAGCACATTCAGAGATTCAGGGATACCCGGTGTAGGCATCGGTTCGCCCTTGACGATAGCCTCGTAAGTCTTGGACCTTCCTGAGACATCATCGGACTTGACAGTAAGGATTTCCTGAAGTGCGTTTGCTGCGCCGAATGCTTCGAGCGCCCACACCTCCATCTCTCCGAAACGCTGTCCTCCGAACTGCGCCTTACCTCCGAGAGGCTGCTGAGTAATCAATGAGTATGGACCGATAGATCTGGCGTGCATCTTGTCGTCAACCATGTGACCGAGTTTGATCATATAGATGATACCGACCGTAGCAAACTGATCGAACCAGTCACCTGTACCACCATCTCTCAGATGTGTGCTGCCATATCTAGGAAGACCTGCCTTGTCAGTGTAGTTGCAAATCTCATCAAGGCTCGCACCGTCGAAAATAGGTGTACTGAACTTCAATCCGAGTTTCGCGCCTGCCCATCCGAGAACTGTCTCGTAAATCTGTCCGAGGTTCATACGCGAAGGCACACCGAGAGGGTTCAGGACAATGTCCACAGGAGTACCATCCTCAAGGAACGGCATATCCTCCTCCCTTACGATCTTCGCTACGATACCCTTGTTACCATGACGTCCGGCCATCTTGTCACCGACGGTAATCTTTCTCTTCTTGGCAATGTAGACTTTTGCAAGCTGCATCACGCCGTTGGAAAGTTCGTCACCGATCTTGACCTTGTCGAGAGCTCTCTTGTTGGCTGCTGCTGCCTCTTTGTAAGCGATGCAGTAGTTGTTGATGAGATCACGGATCATTCCGTTGGTCTTTTCGTCATCCGTCCACTTGTTGGAGTTGATATTGTCGAAATCAGAGATACTCCTGAGCATTGCGGTAGTGATTTCCTTACCTTTCGGTATAATCTCCACGCCATACAGGTCGCTGATTCCGGCGCTCTTCTTGCCGTCGGCAAGAACAACAAGTTTCTCGAAGAACTTGGCGTACAATGACTCAGCCTTCTTGTTGAAGTCTTCTTCAATGCTTTCGACACGCAACTTCAGCTCAGCCCTTGCACCCTTGCGGTTACCTTCTTTCGCAACCTTCGCGTAAAGCGCTGTCTTGATGACAGTTCCGCTAAGTGAAGGATTGGCCTTGAGTGAAGCATCCTTCACGTCGCCGGCCTTGTCGCCGAAGATGGCACGGAGAAGTTTCTCCTCCGGTGAAGGGTCGCTCTCTCCCTTAGGAGTGATCTTGCCGACCATGATGTCTCCCGGCTCGATATGAGCACCGACTCTTACGATACCGTTCTCATCCAAGTTTTTGGTAGCGTCTTCGCTGACATTCGGGATATCGGAAGTAAGTTCCTCCATACCACGCTTTGTCTCACGGACTTCGGTAATGTATTCGTCAACATGGACTGATGTAAGGATATCCCAACGTACCATCTTCTCTGACAGCACGATAGCATCCTCATAGTTGTAACCCTTCCAAGGCATGAACGCTACCATGAGGTTTCTTCCGAGTGCCAGCTCGCCGTTCTGGGTAGCATAACCCTCGGTCATGACCTGACCTGCAACCACCTTGTCGCCCTTTCTTACGATAGGCTTCAGGCAGATTGCGGTGCTCTGGTTCGTCCTTCTATATATAGGAAGGTGATATACGGTGATATCCGGAGAGAATCTCACGAATTTCTCGTCATCCGTGCAGTCATACTTCACATGGATTTCATTTGCATCCACGTAAACTACCTCACCGTCCCTCTCGGCCATTACCTGTGTCCTGGAGTCGATGCAGACTCTCTCCTCAAGACCAGTACCTACGATAGGAGACTGAGGTTTGAGAAGCGGAACGGCCTGACGCATCATGTTCGCACCCATCAATGCTCGGTGGGCGTCATCATGCTCAAGGAACGGAATAAGTGACGCTGCAACGGAAGCCATCTGGTTAGGAGCAACGTCCATGTAGTTAACCTCTTCTTTGGACACTACAGGGAAATCGGCCTCAAGACGGCACTGGATTCTGTCTTCCTCGATAGTTCCGTCGTCGTCCATCTTCACATTGGCAAGAGAAACGAGCTTGTCTTCCTCCTCCTCGGCGCTCATGAACTTCCAACCGGCATCGGAAAGATCTACCTTTCCGTTTTCAACCTTGCGGTAAGGAGTCTCAATGAATCCGAGGTCATCGATCTTCGCATAAACGCAAAGAGATGAGATAAGACCGATGTTAGGTCCCTCAGGAGACTCGATAGGACAAAGTCTTCCGTAATGTGTATAGTGAACGTCTCGCACCTCGAAACCTGCCCTGTCTCGTGAAAGACCGCCAGGACCCAACGCAGAAAGACGACGTTTGTGCGTCACCTCGGCAAGAGGGTTGGTCTGGTCCATGAACTGAGAAAGCTGGCTGGTACCGAAGAATGAATTGATCACTGAAGACAATGTCTTCGAATTGATCAAGTCGATAGGGATGAACTGTTCGCTGTCCCTGACGTTCATTCTTTCGCGGATTGTCCTCGCCATTCGGGACAGACCTACGCTGAACTGGTTCGCAAGCTGCTCACCTACAGTTCTTACACGTCTGTTGCTCAAATGGTCGATATCATCCACGGTAGCTTTTGAATTGATAAGCTGGATGAGATATTTGATGATCTCGATGATGTCGGTATTCGTGAGGACACGAAGTTCAAGGTCTGTCGTCAGGCTGAGCTTCTTGTTCAAACGGTAACGGCCGACAGCTCCGAGGTCATATCTCTTCTCGGAGAAGAAGAGTTTGTCAATGACATCGCGGGCGTTTGCCTCATCAGGTGGTTCTGAGTTACGCAACTGCTTGTAGATGTAATAAACTGCTTCTTTTTCCGTATTGGTCGGATCCTTCTGCAGAGTGTTGTAGATGATGGCATACTCATTGTCACTTGACTCATCCTTCTGGAGAAGGACAGTCTTGACCTCTGCATCAGTAAGTTTCTGGATAGTCTCCTCATCGATGATTTCACCTCTTTCGACAACAGGTGTAGTACGCTCGATAGGAATGACTTCTCCTGTATCTTCGTCCACGAAATCCTCATTCCAAGTTTTCAGAACCTTGGCTGCAAGCTTTCTGCCCATATTGGCCTGAAGATTCTCAGGCGTAGCGTCAACTTCCTCCGCAAGACCGAAGATATTGATGATATCCTTGTCCGCATCGAAACCGATCGCCCTGAGCAATGTGGTTACAGGAAGCTTCTTCTTACGGTCGATGTAAGCATACATGACATTGTTGATGTCAGTTGCGAACTCGATCCATGATCCCTTGAAAGGAATGATTCTGGCAGAGTAGAGCTTGGTTCCGTTCGCGTGCAATGTCTGGTCGAAGAACACGCCCGGAGACCTGTGGAGCTGTGATACGATGATTCGCTCTGATCCATTGATCACGAAGGTACCGCCAGGTGTCATGTACGGAATGTTTCCGAGATATACATCCTGAACCTTGGTATCGAAGTCTTCGTGCTCCGGATCGCTGCAAGAAAGGCGGAGTTTTGCCTTCAGAGGAACGTTATACGTCAGACCTCTCTCAAGACACTCTTCAATCGAATACTGAGGCGGATCGATGAAATAATCGATAAACTCAAGCTTGTAGTTGTTCCTCGTATCTTCGATCGGAAATATTTCCTGGAATACTTGGTAAAGACCTTCGTTTTTTCTGTTTTCAGGGGTGGTGTCAAGCTGGAAGAAATCCTTGAATGATTTCAGCTGCACCTCAAGAAGATCCGGATAATCCAGGATTTTTGATGTGGCGAAATTTATTCGTTTATTGGTAGTCTTATTTGACATATTCTGCCTTTGAAATAGAGAAAAACTTAAATACGACAAAAAGGTTTAGAGCCTACTGACGGCTCTAAACCTGATTTCGATCCCATCTAGGGGCGAAGCGAAGTTATTTAACCTCAACTTCAGCACCAGCTTCCTCAAGAGTAGATTTGATCTGCTCTGCTTCTGCCTTAGATACTTTCTCTTTCAAAGTTGCACCTGGAGCCTTGTCAACAAGTTCCTTTGCCTCCTTAAGGCCGAGGCCGAGGAGATCCTTGACAGCCTTGATAACGTTAAGTTTAGCGTCACCAGCTGACTTGAGGATAACGTCGAACTCTGTCTGCTCTGCTGCTGCAGCCTCGCCGCCAGCAACTGGAGCTGCAACTGCAACTGCTGCTGCAGCTGGCTCGATACCGTACTCTTCCTTAAGAACCTTAGCAAGTTCCTGAACGTCTTTTACAGAAAGGTTAACCAACTCTTCTGCAAGTGCTTTTACATCTGCCATAATAAATGATAATATTTAAATTGTTTATACTTATTTCTCTTCTTTTTCTGAAAGGGTCTTGACGATTCCTGCGAGTTTGTCGCCTGCTGACTGAAGAGCAGAAACAACGTTCTTCGCTGGAGACTGGAGAAGACCGATGATGTCTCCGAGGAGTTCCTCTTTGGACTTGATGGATGCGAGCTCTTCGAGCTTGTCAGCACCTACGAAAGCGCACTCCTGAACATAAGCACCCTTAAGTGCAGGTTTCTCGAAACCATCTTTCTGGAACTTCTTGATGAGCTTTGCAGGAGCATTTGCAACCTCTGTGTACATGATTGCAGTGTTTCCCTCAAGTGTGCATGCAAGAGTATTGATTTCCTCGTTATCAAGTTCTTTGATAACGTGATGGAAGAGTGTGTTCTTTACTACTGTAAGCTTGATGCCGGCCTCGAAACAAGCGCAGCGGAGCTTTGTTGTCTGTTCAGCATTGAGACCGGAGATATCGGTAATGTAGAAATTAGGAGTCTCCTTGATCTGTGCTGAGATAGATTCAATTATCTGGGCTTTCAATTCTTTTCTCATAACATTGAATTTTTATTATTCAGCACTGAATGTCTTGATGTCGAGTTTGATACCAGGGCTCATTGTGGTGCAGATAGCTGCGCCTTTGAGGTATGTACCTTTAAGAGTCTGTGGCTTCAACTTGAGGATTGCTGACATTACAACCTTTGCATTGTCATAAATCTGCTCAGGAGTGAAAGATGCCTTTCCGATAGCAGCATGGATGATACCGGTCTTGTCAACTTTGAATTCAATCTTACCTGCCTTGACTTCCTTTACAGCGTTGCCTACGGCCATTGTTACGGTACCTGTCTTAGGGTTCGGCATGAGTCCTCTAGGACCGAGGATACGACCGATGATACCGACCTTGGCCATGACAGATGGAGTACAGATGATAACGTCAACATCAGTCCAGCCGCCTTTGATCTTCTCGATATACTCGTCGAGACCAACATAGTCCGCACCAGCCTCTTTAGCCTCAGCCTCCTTGTCAGGAGTACAGAGTACGAGGACTCTTGTGACCTTACCTGTTCCGTGAGGGAGTGAAACCACGCCACGGATCATCTGGTTAGCTTTACGAGGGTCTACACCCAGGTTTGCGATAAGTTCAACAGAAGCGTCGAATTTGGTATATGTAATATCTTTAAGAATACCGCATGCTTCTGAAAGTTCGTACTGCTTTGACGGATCATACTTTGCCAAGGCAGCCTTCATGTTCTTTGAAATCTTGCTCATAATGCATGTGAATTATTAAAGGTCAGCCGGGAATGTTCCGGTTACTTTGATACCCATACTTCTCGCTGTTCCGGCAACCATCGTCATAGCTGATTTAAGTGTGAATGCGTTCATATCAGCCATCTTGCCTTCAGCAATTGTCCTGATCTGATCCCATGATACACTTGCAACCTTCTGTCTATTAGGTTCACCTGATCCCTTCTGGATCTTCGCAGCCTCTTTAAGAGATACCGCAACTGGCGGCTGCTTTACAACGAAAGTAAACGACTTGTCTGAGAATACTGTGATGACAACTGGGAGCACTTTTCCTGCAGAACCTTGGGTTGCTGCATTGAACTGCTTGCAGAAGTCCATAATATTCAGACCTTTAGAACCGAGAGCCGGTCCTACTGGTGGCGCAGGATTCGCTGCTCCGCCTTTGATTTGGAGCTTAATGAATCCGGTTACTTCTTTTGCCATGATTTTATTCTTTAGTTACTTGATTAAAGTTGAGCTCAAGCAGAGTCTTTCTGCCGAAGATCATAACTATTACCTTTATCTTGCTTCTGTCGACTGCAATCTCATCCACTGTACCATCGAAACCACTGAACGGTCCGTCAGTAATCTTGACAGAATCGCCGACCTGATAGTCTACTTCCGTTTCTGCCGCGGTCACTGTCTGTTCGTCCTGCTGACCCAGAAGTCTCTTGACCTCCTCGTCGCGTAGCGGAACCGCTACTTTCTCTCCCTGGCTCTTGGAATCATCAGATTTCTCTGAAAGGAATCCTGCCAGACCAGGAATCACGTGACTGCGGATAAGGTAATCGGAATCCTTGCCAAGTTCAGCCTCAATAAAAACATAGCCCGGGAAAAGAATCTTCTCTGTAGCAACTCTTTTTCCGTTCTTGACTGTGTATTTCTTCTCAAGGGGAACAAGAACCTGCGAAATCTCTTTCTGCAAATCAGTGCTCCTCTCGATCTCTTTATCGAGGTACTCTTTGACTTTCTTCTCTTTGCTTCCTGCAGTCCTAAGGACGTACCATTTTTTCTCGCCCATGGTAATGATAAAAAAATTACAACGTGTAGATTGCTGTCATCAGATACTGGAAAATGTAGTCAATTACAAAAAGCACAGCCGCGATGATGACAGTAGCGACCATGACAAGCAGAGCAGCACTCTGAAGCTTTGCCCAGGTCGGCCAAGTCACCTTGTTGGTGAGCTCGTCGAATGACCCTTTCACATAGTTAATGAACTTTCTCATCTTTTCTTTTAATGGACACTGCTTGTTGGAAGCTTGCGCAGAGTCTGTTAAACATTACCAAATCGTAACCTTTGATATTAGCAGGGGCAGAGAGATTCGAACTCCCATCAATGGTTTTGGAGACCACTATACTAGCCCTTATACTATGCCCCTGTAAAAGTGCCGGATGAACCGGCACATGAATTTATGTCGTACTAAAATTAGTCGATAATCTTAGTAACCTGACCAGCACCTACTGTACGGCCACCCTCACGGATTGCGAAACGAAGACCTTCGTTAAGAGCAACTGGAGTGATGAGTTTAACAGTAATCTCAACGTTATCGCCTGGCATAACCATCTCAGTTCCCTCTGGAAGAGTGATCTCACCGGTAACATCAAGTGTACGGATGAAGAACTGTGGACGATAGTGGTTGTGGAATGGAGTGTGACGGCCACCTTCCTCTTTCTTGAGGACGTAGATCTGAGCCTTGAAGTCAGTGTGCGGAGTGATTGAACCTGGCTTAGCAACAACCTCACCTCTCTTGACATCTTTCTTGTCGATACCACGGAGAAGAAGACCAACGTTGTCTCCAGCCTCTCCCTGCTCGAGGAGCTTGCGGAACATCTCGACACCTGTAACGGTTGTAGACCTAGGAGCATCACCGAAACCTACGAGCTCAACTGGATCGTTGACGTGGATAGTACCAGTCTCGATACGGCCTGTAACTACAGTACCACGACCTGTGATAGAGAAGATATCCTCGATAGGCATAAGGAATGGTTTCTCGTTCTCACGAACCGGAATAGGAATGTATGAATCTACAGCATCCATGAGCTCTACGACCTTATCTTCCCACTTTGGCTCTCCGTTAAGGGCACCAAGAGCAGAACCGCGGATGATAGGGCACTCGTCATCAAATCCGTAGAATTTGAGGAGGTCTCTGATTTCCATCTCAACGAGGTCGAGCATCTCAGGATCGTCAACAAGGTCAACCTTGTTCATGAAAACAACAATCTTAGGAACGTTCACCTGACGAGCGAGAAGGATGTGCTCACGTGTCTGAGGCATAGGACCATCAGTAGCAGCAACTACGAGGATCGCGCCGTCCATCTGTGCAGCACCAGTAACCATGTTCTTTACATAGTCAGCGTGGCCCGGGCAGTCTACGTGTGCGTAGTGACGGTTAGCTGTCTCATACTCAATGTGTGAAGAGTTGATGGTAATACCACGCTCTTTCTCCTCTGGAGCGTTATCAATCTGATCGAAAGATCTAACCTCGTCAGAGTTTGTGAAACCTTTCTCGACAAGTACCTTAGAGATGGCAGCTGTCAAGGTAGTCTTACCGTGGTCAACGTGGCCAATTGTACCGATGTTGACATGCGGCTTGGTTCTTACGAATGTTTCTTTTGCCATAATATTATGTTTTTAATATGTTATTGCTGTGAATAAACAAATGTAGAGCCGGTGATGGGAATTGAACTCATGACCTCATCCTTACCAAGGATGCGCTCTACCCCTGAGCTACACCGGCAATCTTAATAAAATTTGGAGCGGAAAACGAGGTTCGAACTCGCGACCCTCAGCTTGGAAGGCTGATGCTCTACCAACTGAGCTACTTCCGCAAGTGAGTGGGAGAAGATGGATTCGAACCACCGAAGACATAAGTCAGCAGATTTACAGTCTGCCCCATTTGGCCACTCTGGTATTCTCCCAATATTTCACCGGATAAGCCGTTTCCGGAACTTGAGCCGATAGAGGGATTTGAACCCACGACCCCGAGATTACAAATCACGTGCTCTGGCCAACTGAGCTATATCGGCAGTATTTTTGTCTTACGTTTCGTAAGGGATTGCAAAGATAGGCATTAAATCTGATTCTGCAAATATTTTCGAGAAAATTTATCGAAAAATCTTACATTTCCATCATCCGGACTGCTTTCTCCGCTATTCCCTCCACATCCAGTCCGCAGTCATGTCTCTGCGAATCCTGTCTGTCCTGCGCCACATACATATCCGGGATTCCGATACCGCCGACAGGTATAACATGCGAGTGCTCAGCCATATACTCCGTCACCGCACCGAACAGTCCTCCCTTCACGCAGCCCTCTTCCACTGTAAGAATCCGGCCCTTCGACGCCGCCTCCTCCAAAATCTGCGTATCAAGCGGCTTGATATACCTTATATCATATATGGCGGGAGCATGTCCCGTACGTTCGCGGATAATCTCCGCCGCATCCATTGCCCTGCAAGCCTCAGGCCCGGCGGCAATGATGGCCAGACCTTCGCCGTCCATAAGTTTCTCGCCCTTCCCTACCGGCAATTCTTCATATTGCGCCTCTTTCCATGCCACGCCTTCACCGCAACCGCGAGGATACCTTATTATAAAAGGACCGCCGTCGTAATGCAAAGCCGTATACATGAGGTTCTTCAATTCAATCTCATTACGCGGAGCAGAAACGACCGCCCCCGGTATGGACCTGTAGGCAGCCATGTCATAGCATCCGTGATGCGTCGCGCCGTCCTCGCCTACCAGACCTGCCCTGTCGAAGCACAGTACTACCGGAAGATTCTGCAATGCCACGTCATGTATGATTTCATCATAAGCCCTCTGGGAGAATGACGAATAGATGTTGCAGAACGGACGCATTCCGCCGGCAGCAAGTCCGGCAGAGAATGTCACGGCGTGCTCCTCCTCGATGCCGACATCGAAGAATTGTCCCGGAAGTTCATCAGCCAGGATATTCATTCCGCAGCCGGTCGCCATCGCCGGAGTAATCCCGACCACGCGCTTGTCCTTTCGCGCGAGATCCAGAAGGACATTGCCGAACACGTCCTGATACCTGTCCGCACGGCGGTTTCCGGCAATGCGCTCTCCCGTGGCAGGATTGAACTTGCCCGGTGCATGCCAAACCGTAGGATTGTGTTCCGCAGGCCCATAGCCCTTGCCTTTCGTGGTAATGGCATGAAGGATGCGGGGCCCCTTGATGTTTCTCAGACGCTTCAGCGCATTCAGCACGGCATCAATGTCATTTCCGTCAATCGGCCCGAAATAACGGAACCCGAGAGATTCGAAAAGAGCACCTCCGAAACCGTCCACAAGCGAAGCCTTCGTGGAACGCACCAGATTCTGCATCTTACCGCGAAGCCAGCCGTCACCCATCTTGTCCCAAATCTTGTCCTTCAGCTTGTTATAGGTAGGATCCGTCGTCAGTTTCAGCAGGTAATCATGCAATCCGCCGATATTCTTGTCAATCGAACAATTGTTGTCATTGAGAATGATGAGGAGGTCGCTATGGCTTGCGCCGGCATTGTTCAAGCCCTCAAGGGCCAGACCTCCGGTCAATGCGCCATCGCCGATGAGAGCGACGACTTTTTCGTCAATGCCCTGCATCGCGGCTGCGCAGGAAAGCCCCAAAGCTGCTGATATTGAAGTAGATGAGTGACCTGCACCGAAAGCGTCATAGATACTTTCGTCCCGTTTCGGGAATCCGCTCAGGCCATCCTTCATCCTGTTACGTAGAAATGCCTCCCGACGCCCCGTGAGAATCTTGTGCGCATAAGCCTGATGCCCTACATCGAAAACAATCTTGTCCTGTGGAGTATTGTACACATAATGCAGTCCCACAATGAGTTCCACAGCACCGAGACTGGAGCCGAGGTGACCGGGATTGACCGCGCAACACTCTATTATATATTGCCTGATTTCCGCACACAACTGCTTCAGTGAAGCCTCGTCCAGCGCACGCAAATCCTCAGGACCGTTTATCTTTTCCAACATAGAAGAACACGTAGTTTTGTTGCAAGTTACTAATAATTCCCGATATTTTGCGCCATTTCATTTTGACGTTTATGATTTATTGAATAAATTGCAATGATTTATCGCACTCCAGCGACATATATCCTGAGAAAAACAAAACATTTATATAAGATGACAAAAGCTCAAAAACTAATGAATGACAGCCCGGTAGCCCGCTGGTCAGTCTTGGTGCTGATTGCACTGATGATGTTCTTCGGCTACATGTTCGTGGATGTGATGTCCCCTCTCAAATCATTGATCGAAAGTTCCAGAGGTTGGAACAGCACAGTTTTCGGAACCTATGCAGCTTCAGAGTACTTCCTGAACGTTTTCTGCTTCTTCCTGATTTTCGCAGGTATCATCCTGGACAAGATGGGCGTACGCTTCACCGGTCTCCTTTCAGCGTCATTGATGGTAATCGGCGCATTCATTAAATATATAGGTATCAGCGACTGGTTCCAGGCGACCGAATTCTGCGCATGGCTGAACAGCTGGTGGGTAGCATTGCCGGGAAGCGCCAAGATGGCCAGCCTCGGTTTCATGATTTTCGGCTGCGGCTGTGAAATGGCCGGCACCACCGTTTCCAAGGCTATCGCCAAGTGGTTCAAAGGCAAGGAGATGGCTCTCGCAATGGGATTGGAAATGGCTATCGCACGTCTCGGCGTATTCGCCGTCATGTGGACCTCGCCGATGATTGCCGCCAAGTTCGACAACTCCGTTGTAGCTCCTGTGGCATTCTGCACCGCACTTCTCATCATCGGTCTGCTTTTCTTCCTCATCTTCACGTTCATGGACAGGAAGTTCGATTCACAGCTCGTTGAAGCAGGCCTCATGACCACTGAGAAAGACCCTGAGGACGAATTCCATATCAGCGACCTCGGCAAAATATTCAGCAGCAAGATGTTCTGGATCGTGGCTCTGCTCTGCGTGCTTTACTACAGCGCCATCTTCCCATTCCAGCGCTATGCTCCTAACTATCTCGAAGAGACCTTGGACATCAGCGCGGAAGCCGCTTCCAGACTGTTCAGCTGCTTCCCTATCCTCGCGATGGTTCTCACTCCGTTCCTCGGAGCATTCCTCGATTTCAAGGGTAAGGGCGCTTCAATGCTTATGCTCGGAGCGATCATCATGATCGTCTGCCACCTCGGTTTCGCATGCGTCCTGCCTGCATTCCCTAGCAAGACACTCGCCCTCATACTCATTGTAACATTGGGGGTTTCATTCTCACTCGTACCGGCAGCCCTGTGGCCGTCAGTACCGAAAATCATTGACGAAAAGATTCTCGGTTCCGCTTACTGCCTCATCTTCTGGGTACAGAACATCGGCCTCTGCCTTGTTCCGCTCATCATCGGCGCCACACTTGAGGCTACCGGCGGATATTTCGTACCGATGCTTATCTTCTCAAGCTTCGGCGTGCTCGCATTCCTGCTGACATTCCTGCTCAAGATTGAGGACAAGAAGAAAGGCTACGGTCTCGAACTTCCTAACGTAAAAGAATAGGAGCCAATGACTTCAGATACTTGTAAGATCCGGAACGTGTCCCGCTGGCTGGCATTGGCCTGCCTCGTGGTCCCGATGTTCGGGTCTTATTTTTTCGACGATATGTTTTCATCCCTGTCCCAGCTTTTCCATAACCCGGAATTGCTGGAACTCGGGTGGAATTCAGCCGATTACGGATTCTATGCCGGCGGCTATTCTTTTCTCTGCGTATGGGGCGGACTGATCGTCTGCGGCATGCTGCTCGACAAATGGGGAGTCAGGATTACCGGTTCGATTTTCGTCGGTCTGATGGCTGCCGGAGCCGGCATCGTCACCATTGCCATAACCTCCGGAATGTCACCGAAATCTTCACTCGCATTGGCGTACGCCGGCTGTATGATTTTCGGTCTCGGAAGTGAAATCGCCGGAGTCGCCGTGACCCGCTCCATCGCCAAGTGGTTCAAAGGCAAGAACATGGCATTGGCAATGGGGTTACAGCTGGCGATTGCGCGTCTCGGCACGGCATTGGCACTGCTGCTCTCCCCTATCCTGGTTTCCGCCAAACCTGCCGGAAGCTTCTACACGCTCATGGAGACCGCACGTCCTGCATTTGCCGGACTTCTGCTTCTGCTCGCGGGCACCATCCTGTGGGGGATTTTCGTGGCAATGGATGCCAGATTCGACGCCGTAACTGGCTCCACTGACAAGAAAGAGACCACGGAAGAGGACAAATTCAAGTTCTCCGACATCTTCAGAGTGCTTGGCAACAAGTACTTTATCCTGTCAGCCCTGCTCTGCGTCTTCTTCTATTGCAGCATCATCTCTTTCAAGAAATTCGCGACCTCCATCCTGATACCCAGATTCGGCATCCCTGTCGAGACCGCGAGTCTGATGGTGTCAATGATTCCGTTCTTCACCGTGATTTTCGCGCCGCTTTTCGGCTTCATGGTCGACAAGGTCGGAAAAGGCACGAAATGGATGATTGCCGGTTCGGTATTGGTACTGCTCGCGCACGTCATGATCGCATTCGCGCCACAAGGGGTTTCAGCCTTCGGCTATGTAGCTATCGCAATGCTGGGCGTCGGTTATTCCCTGGTGCCTGCGGCTCTCTGGCCTGCCATCCCCAGGATTGTCCCGGAAAAGAACCTCGGAACGGCATATTCGCTCATATATTGGATTCAGAACATGGGTATGCTTCTGGTTCCGATAGCCGTGGGCTTCATCTTCAGAAATGAAGTGACAATGCCGGGCAACGTGGTGCAGGAGCAAAGCGCGGCACTCCATGCCGAGTTTATCTTCATAACACTCAGCATGTTGGCGATTGCCGTATCGGTAATCTTCGACAGACTTTCCGCGAAGGAAAACTAAGGAAGCTTGAAGCCCGTGACTTTCATGACCCGTTCAGGAAGTTCAGGAACACCGGTGGTGGGAGCATTGCGGTCCATGGAACGGATCGCCGTCATTTCCTCACCAGTCAATTCGAAATCAAAGATATCAGCGTTCGCCCGGATCCGTTCCAGGTGGACGCTTTTCGGTATAACTATCACGCCGCACTGAACCTGATAGCGCAATGCCACCTGACGTGTGGTCTTGCCATATTTCTGCGCGATTGCGACCAATGTCGGATCCTCGAAGACCGAGTCGTAACGTCCACGTGCGAAAGGCATGTAGCCTTCATGCTGCACACCAAGACGGACCATCCACTCGTGCGCCTCCAGCTGCTGCGCCAAGATATTGGTTTCCACCTGATTGACGGCAGGAACGACCTTGTTGTAACAGATCAGGTCAATGAGCCTGTCGGTGTTGAAGTTCGAGACTCCTATCGCGCGGATGAGTCCCTCTTCATACATCGCCTCCAGGTCACGCCATGCTGCATAGACATCGCCATAAGGCCAATGCAGAAGCACCAGGTCGAGGTAGTCCGTACGGAGTTTCTTCATGGATTCCATAAGCGAAGCCCTGGCGCAGGAAAAATTGCAGTTCATCACCTTGGTAGTGATGAACACATCCTCACGCGGCACGCCGGATTCAGCTATCCCCTCTCCGACAAATTCCTCATTGTTATATAGTTGCGCCGTATCGACCATCCTGTAGCCCAGTGCCAGGGCATCTTTCACACTGTCGATACACTCAGCCGGTTCCGTTACCTCGAAAGTACCGAGTCCCATAACCGGCATAAGCACACCGTTGTTCAATTTTACAGCTTCCATAGTCATTACGAACTACTTTATATCCTGTTTGTAGAATTCTGCATAGTTCCAGCCGGCAGCCTGATAGACAGGCAGGTAAGCGGCAATCATGCGCTGGAGGAAATCCTGGTAACCGGAGAGTGTCTCAGGCTTTGACCAGGCCACTTCTGCAAGCGCAGCCATTCATGGAAGGTTCATGAAGTACACCCTTTCGATTGCAGAAAGATGCTCCGTCCATGTATTGCATTGAACACCAAGCACATGAGATGCAGCATTCTCGTCCATGCCGCCGACAGGATTGTAGCTCCAGACTTTCTCCAGAGGAACGCTTCTTCTGTGTGCGAAGAGTTCTCCCTCACGGGATTCCGTCTGGTAGCAGTCGAAATAGCAATGATATTTGTCGGTCATTATCACATCATTGCCGAGCGCGGCAGCCTTCTGTCCGCCTTCGCTTCCCTTTGCCCAGGACATCACGACGCAGCTCTTGGAAACACCGCCTTCGAGAACCTCGTCCCAGCCGATGATACGTTTGCCCTTAGTCGCCATGAACTCCTCGACCTTGGAAGTGATGTAGCTCTGCAACTGAGCCTCGGACGTCATGCCTTCCTTCTTCATAAGTTCCTGACAATCCGGACATTCAGCCCATCTTTCACGTGGAGCTTCATCTCCGCCGATATGAATCATGTCACCAGGGAACAACTCGCAGACCTCTTCGAGGACATTGCGGCAGAACTCCCATGTAGTCTCTTTTCCGATGCACATCACGTCCTTGGAAATGCCCCACTGCTGACGCACCTCATAAGGTCCGCCGGTGCAGCCGAGCCAAGGATAGCTTGCGAGTGCAGCCACGCTGTGACCAGGGATTTCAATCTCAGGAACGGTAACGATATGTCTGTCCTGTGCATATTTCACGATTTCACGAATCTGGTCCTGGGTATAGAATCCGCCATAAGGGCCCTCGTGATAAACATCGCATTGTTCCCCTGAAAAATTGGTATCGTATGATCCTGCGCGCACGGAACCGACTTCCGTAAGACGCGGATATTTCTTGATTTCGATTCTCCATCCCTGGTCCTCGGTGAGATGCCAGTGGAATCTGTTCAGCTTGTGCACCGCCATCATGTCAATGAATGACTTCACTTCGTCCACAGAGAAGAAATGCCTGCCACAGTCGAGCATGGCTCCACGATATCCGAAACGCGGGGTGTCGCGTATCACCATCTTGTGGTCCACGCCCTGCATGAGCAGCTGTGTCAATGTCTGGAGACCGCTCCAGAGCGCATCTTCGTCGGCAGCCTTGATGATGATGCGATGACGTCTCACCTTGATCACATAAGAGCCGTCCGCCTTCACCCATCTGGAAAGTTTAAGTTTCACAGTAGAGCAGCATCCGCCTTTCTTCAGCGTAATCCCTTTGCTTTCAAGGATTTTCGATGTAAGGTCAATGTAAGTGTCAGCCAAATTGCTTCCTGACGGAGCAACAATGGTTATCTCTGACGGGATAGAAGACTTGCCGGCACGTCCAATGACTTCGGCAGGTTCAGGCACAATCTTTACAGCAGCTGTCGCAGTCACACAAATCACCGCCAGCAGCGTCGTACAGAACATTTTTCCTAATTTCATATGTTGGTTGTATTATTAATTTATCTTCGGATCCAGATCCACATCCACAGATGAAGAAACTTTCACTCTGACGGATGCATCGGAATAGCCCTCCAATGCAAAGATAATACAATCATTTGACTTGACACGGTAAAAAACACCTTTCCAGCATCATCCACGCATGGCACGGAGGGCGTTCAGGACAGCGATGACGGTCACGCCTACGTCTGCGAATACGGCCTCCCACATGTTGGCAATGCCCTGGGCGGCGAGGAGAAGGAAGAGGAGCTTGACGCCGATTGCGAAGATGATGTTCTGGCGGACAATGCGCATGGTGCGGCGTGCAACTGCCACAGCTTCAGCCACTTTGTGAGGGTTGTCATCCATGAGGACGACATCGGAGGCTTCTATGGCGGCATCACTTCCGGCGGCACCCATTGAAATGCCCACATCGGCAATTTTCAGGACCGGAGCATCATTGATACCGTCACCGACAAAGGCCAGACGCTTGGCAGACGGCTCTGCGGAAAGCAATGATTCGACATGCTGGACTTTGTCCACAGGAAGAAGACCTGCATGAACCTCATCCACACCTACTTGCACGGCCACGGCATCGGCGGCAGCTTTCCTGTCACCTGTCAACATGACGATTTTCGAAATGCCTTCACGACGGAGATCGGTGACGGCTGATGCGGACTGCGGCTTGACGGTATCCGATATGATGATGTAACCCAGATACCTGCCGTCGGCAGCCACATGGATTATCGTGCCAGGCTGGTCCGTCACGGAAGCATTGACCCCGAAACGGAGCATGAGTTTGTCATTGCCGGCCAGAACGGAACGTCCGCCGACATTGGCACGGATGCCCTCGCCTGCGAAATTCTCGGTCGCGGAGACATTGGCACGGACGATTTCGCGCCCGCAAGCCTTTCTCAGCGCGACAGCGACAGGGTGGTCGGAATAGACCTCGGCGGAGGCCGCAAGTGCCAGCAGGTCAGCGGATTCGCAGCCGTTGAAAGGTATGACGGCGGTCACATTGAAATCGCCTTTCGTGAGCGTGCCGGTCTTGTCGAAGACGACGGTGCCGAGCCTGGACAATGCTTCGAGACAGTTGGAGCCTTTGATCAATATTCCACGTCGCGAGGCGCCGCCGATTCCGGCGAAAAACGTGAGCGGGATGGATACGACCAATGCGCACGGACATGAGATCACGAGAAATATCAGGGCCCTGTTCAGCCACGTAAGCCATTGGCCGTCAATCAGTGACGGAAGTATGGCGAGCAAAACTGCTGCCCCCACGACGGCCGGCGTGTAGTACTTCGCGAATCGGGTGATGAACTTTTCGGTCTTCGCTTTTCCGGTGTCGGCATTTTCGACAAGGTCCAGAATTCGCGCCACGGTGGACTCGCCATAGGTGCCGCTCGTCCGGATTTTCAGCAGGCCGGTCATGTTCAACGAGCCGCTAAGTACCTGACTGTCAGTTCCGACTTCACGAGGAAGGCTTTCGCCGGTCAATGCTGCCGTGTCGAGAGAGGATGTTCCGGAAACCACCACGCCGTCCAGCGGAATTTTCTCGCCGGGTTTCACGACAATGATGCTGCCGGCCGGAACCGCATCGGGAGCGACCTGCGTGAAACCGCCGTTGCCGTCGTCCAGGTTCGCGTAGTCCGGGCGGATGTCCATCAATGAGGAAATGGACTTGCGGCTTCTGTCCAAGGCAATGTCCTGGAACATTTCGCCGACTTGATAGAAGAGCATAACAGCCACTGCTTCAGGGTATTGCCCGGTAGCGAAGGCACCGATCGTAGCCACGGCCATGAGGAAATTCTCGTCGAAGATTTCGCCATGGAAGACGTTGCGGACGGCATTGTAGACGATGTCTCCGCCAATGACCAGATAGGCCGCGGCGTAAAATATTATCTGTACAATGTTTTCGTCTGATTCGAAAAGCCAGGCGCCGGCAAGCATCAGCAGGCTGACACTTATCCGGGCCAATGTGATTTTCTGTTCCTTTTCCATAATTGAACATTCGTTTTACGCTGACAAATGTAGGAAAGGTCTTCTGCAACCGGATTGCAAGTTTGGCGATTCTTTATAAATTTGCGATAGTTTCAGCAGGGTTGACAACTTGCGAAATTAAGTTACTCAAGTTTCGCAAGGGCGAAACACCGCTTATAGAGCCTGCGAGGGCGATGGTAAGTCCCTTCCCCGAGGGGAGAGATTTAGGGTGAGGGTAACGTGTAAAAGTTATAGAGGTAATATGGCGATAAGATTGACATTGAACAAGACAGAGAAGCCGCTGTTCTGCGAGAGCAAATGGTGGGGAGACCCGGACATGTCACCGGATATGGAATACCCGATGATGAGGGTGTGCGAACACTCTGACGGGACTTCGGAAATATTGAAGGCCGGGCAAGAGCCGTCCGACGGAGAAGTCTATGAATATCCATTGACATTCATCTGCCAGATCAGGTGCGAAGACATCGTTCCTTTCGATACGGAGAACAAGCTTCCGCATGACGGCATGTTGTATTTCTTCGCGGCAATGGATGAGTATACGGGGTATGATTCGCCTGTCCATATGGGCCTGGGCGAATGGCCGAAGGGCTCTGTCATAGTGAAATACACCAAGTCCATAAACATGGAGACCTTCCAGGCGTGCATCATGGTGGATGATGACGACCAGCCGCTTACGGAGCCGGCTCTGGAGATAAGTTTCGGGCAATGCGAGGCTGACGCCGACGGGCTGAAACTGTTCGGCAATGCGTTTTTCGCGGATGTCAGGGAGCAATATCCGGGCTATATGAATTTGCTCCAATTGGATGGCGACGATAAGGCCGGCATGGAGTTCTATGATTGCGGAATGCTCAACTTCCTGATTACCAAGCAAGATTTCGACAAAGGCCTGCTGAAGCGTCCGGTCGCCGTGCTGACATCGCTGTAAAAAAAGTTCCCATGGATATCTCCGAAACATTCGCACACCACAATATCCGCCCGACAGCTGTCAGGATGCTGATATACAGGTCAATGCTGAAGTTCCATGATACCTTCAGCCTGGCTGACCTGGAGATGGAACTGGATACGGTAGACAAGTCCACCATCTTCAGGGCGCTTGAAGTTTTCACGCAGCACCACCTCATCCACGAAATCGAGGACGGAAGCGGTGCCCGGAAGTATTGCGTGTGTCACAATGACCATGAATGCAGCCCGGACGAACTGCATTGCCATTTCTACTGCGAATCCTGCCACAAGACTTTCTGTCTGGACAAGATCCACATCCCTGCCGTAAACTGCCCTGAGGGCTTCGAGCTTCACCAAGTGGAATACCTGATGAAAGGCATCTGCCCTGAATGCGCGTTGGGCCACAGGCTTCGAACGAGTGACAACCCTTAAATTCGTGCTAACGTTCAATAAGGTTGACAACTTACGAAACTTGAATTGTCAAAATTTTATGTCATCCGGTAGATTTTTTTGTCGGAAATGTTATATTCAGTGAAAATTACAGGCTGTTATGAAAAAGGTGTTTATTATCGTATTCTGCTTGGTGTCAATAATTTGCATGAGCAGTTGCAAGGAAAATTATTCCAATGGCGAAAAAGTCGGCAATCTGATCGAGTTTACGCGTAAGGGTGTGTTCTGGGATTCCTGGGAAGGCAGGCTGAACATGACGCAAACTGGCATGAACACCAGCGGTGATCCGTTCTCGTTCAGTTTCGACAATGACAGGGATGATCAGGATTCATTGATCACTCTCATGAAACAGGCTCAGGTCGAGGGCTGGAAGCTGAAAATCAAATATCACGAGGTCTGGGGACTGAAGAATTGTTTCTACAATCGCGGCGAAACGGATTATTTCGTCGATGATGTCACCGTTCTGGACAAGGATTTCGCAAATCCTCTGAAGAATATCGGCAGCGAGAATCGCGGAAGTGTAGTGGACACCGTCTGGGTGGTCATCGACAAGGCCGAGGTTTTGCGCCGCATGAAGAAATAACACGCGTCCCGACTGACTTTCCGCGAGGTTCATGCCGCGGGAATATACATCATGGAAAGACCAAGTGGCAGAGAAGCCCCGCCGGGGGAAAACATTGCGTTCGCTGTGGAAAAATATGGAAGAAAGTGGAAGAAATTGTAAAAGTTTCATTATATTTGCGGGAAAGCGTGAAAACTGATTGTTAATTTTGCAATGACCACATTTATCGGCGAATACATAGCAAAGGCTGACGACAAAGGAAGACTTGTTTTTCCTTCGGCGTTCAAGGCTGTCATGCCGGTAGATGGCGACATGCGATTCGTTCTGAAGAAGGACATCTTCGAGGACTGCCTCGAAATGTACACCTTCGGGGAATGGGAACGGCAGAGCAGTGAGGTCAAATCCCGTCTTAATTTTTTCAACAGGGAACACGCAGCTTTCTGGAGGGAATACATGAGAGACCGCGCAGTCGTCGAACCAGACGGCAAACTCGGAAGAATCTCCATTCCGAAGAAACTCCTGGAAGCAATAGGTGTAACTAAAGAAGTAGTGTTCTCTGGCAACGATTACAAAATCGAGATCTGGGCTAAGGAGAAATTCGAAGCAAGCAGGATTTCGAATGAGGAATACATCGCACTGGCCGGAAAACTCTCTCAGTAGAGACGGAGGGTGCAATGTCAGAATATCATACGCCAGTACTTCTGGACGAAAGCGTTTCAGCTTTAATTACCAATCCATCAGGAATTTACATTGATGCCACATTCGGAGGCGGTGGACACACCGCTGAGATTCTTTCACGCTTGTCTCCTGCGGGAAAGGTCATCGCCTTCGATCGTGACAGCGATGCCATAAACAACAGGATCGACGATCCGAGACTCATCCTTATCAGAGCAGATTTCAGATACATACACAACTTCGTGATGCTGGAAACATTGAAAGGAACTGTCGGGAACTACAGCGGCGGCGACCTCAATGCGGAAGCCAAAGTGGACGGCGTACTCGCGGACCTGGGCGTTTCGTCACACCAGTTCGACACCGCCGACAGAGGATTCTCATTCAGGTTCGACGCCCCGCTCGACATGAGGATGAACAAGGAAGCCGGTACCACGGCGGCGGACATCGTCAACACCTATCCGCAAAACGAATTGGAAAAAATCCTCAGGATCTACGGAGAAGTGGACAATGCCCGGAGGCTGGCGCAGCTGATTGTCAATGCCCGTGCGGCGGGAGAAATCAAGACCACCGGAGAACTGGACAATGCCATGGCGCCTGCACTGCCTGACTTCGCAAGCCACAAGATATTGGCGAAAATCTATCAGGCATTGAGAATCGAAGTCAATCACGAGATGAGGTCGCTGGAAAAATTCCTGGAAGGCGCGGCGGCGTCACTGAAAGGAGGAGGACGGCTGTCCGTGATAACCTACCACTCATTGGAAGACAGGATGGTGAAGAACTTCATCAAAGCCGGAAACATCCAGGGAGAACTCAAGAAAGACTTCTACGGAAATGCGATATGCCCGCTTAAAGCATTGACACGCAAGCCGGTACTGCCGCAGGAGAGTGAGATTGCAGCGAACACGAGGGCAAGGAGCGCGAAACTCAGAGTCGCGGAAAAGGAGGCGGAAAATGAATCTTAAGGCAGCCGGCGCATCAATAAAAAATGCGTTCAATGCATTCCTCAGAGGGGAATTGCTTATGAGACTGGGATGTGACAGATTCTTCCCCCACATTCTGTACACGTTCCTGCTGTTCTGGATAGGAATCCTCCTGAACATCATGGTGGAAAACACCATGAGCAAGGTCGAGAAGAACAAGGAAATCCTGACGGACCTGAAGATATACCATACGGAAAAGACCGTGCAGATGGCCGGCATGAGAAGGATAACGAAAACCGACAAGATGCTGGAAAACAAGGGTTCCAATGTAACCTTCCCGACAAAACCTGCCACACGGATAGATGCAAAAGAATAAATTAAACATAACGTGGACGAGAACAAGGACATACGAGGCAAGAACAAGGAAAGCAAGATAGTGTGGTTCATCTATCTTGCATTCATCGTGTGCGCATGTGTCGTGCTGGTACGGATCGTCTACATCAAGTGCTGCTTCCGCGACAGCGACCCGTATCTGAAATATTACACAGCCCGAAGCAGCAAGGTAAAACTGGCACCGATAAGAGGCAACATCATCAGCTCTGACGGAAGGCTTCTCGCCATCTCCACGCCTATGTACCAGATATTTATGGACTGCGCCGTAAGGAAAAGCGAATTTGCCTCCCTGTCGAAACAAGGCAAAGAGAAAGAAGAAGAGTGGAAAGACAAGGCACGCGAACTGGCAGGCGGACTCTCCTCGATATACGGCAAATCCAGGGACTATTGGTATACCTATATAATAGATGGAAGGAAACGCGGCGCCAGACACGCCAAAATCGGTGGCGTAATCGACCACGAGACACTCCAGAAAGTAAAGGCATTGCCGCTGTTCAAGGAAGGAGCGAACAAAGGCGGCATCATCGTGGAACGCATTGATACAAGGCAATATCCTTACGGCTCGCTCGCCAGACGAACCATCGGCTACGTGAAGGACAACAGCAGGTCGAACGGAAACAATGCCATCGGACTGGAAGGTTCATTCGACTATGTCCTGCACGGAACAGAGGGCTACGAGTGGACACGCCGAAGCGACAAGAAAAGAATAGTGAACAGGGACAGCACCTGGCGCGCCGCAGAAGACGGGAAGGACATCCGGACCACCATCGACATTGACATTCAGGACATTGCAGACAATGCGCTGCGCAAGAACATTGCCGACAATGAAAGAATCGAAGGCGGATGCGTCATCGTGATGGACGTGAAGACCGGAGCGATCCGCGCGATGGTCAACCTCCTTAGAGACGGCACCACCGGAGGACTGGGCGAGGTCTACAACATGGCGGTGGGACGTGCCGGCGAACCCGGCTCCGTTTTCAAGACAGCCACGCTCATGAGCCTCCTGGAAGACGGAAAAGTGAGGATGTCAGACAAAATACCGACGAATCACGGACGACTTAAATACTTCAAGCCGGACGAACACATCCCGGCGTATGAGAAGAGGTATCAGACCGACAAGATTTCCATAATCCACGGATATGCGATTTCGTCCAACTACGTATTCAGGAAACTCGCCGTCGACCATTATGGAGACAACCCGCAAAGATTCCTGGACAACCTCTACATGTACAAGCTAGGTGAAGCGTATGACATTGACCTCAAAGGATTTACAACACCGGTTCTGCCGTCGCCGTCATCCAAGACATGGAGTGCGACAGACCTGGGATCATTGGCCATCGGATACACCTCGGCAGAAACGCCGCTGCACATCCTGACATTCTACAACGCCATCGCGAACAAGGGCAGGATGATGAAACCCTACCTGGTCGAAGACATTGAAGTAAACGGCATCGTGAAAGAAAAACGCGGCCCTTCAGTCCTGAACGGCTCCATCTGTTCCAGAGCTACGGCAGACAGCCTTACCCGAGGATTGAGGGAAATTACCAAAACCGGAACCGCCGCCACAAGACTGAAAAACGCCAAACTGGAAGTCGCAGGCAAGACCGGAACCGCGAGAATCATACAGGACCCGAAAGACGCAATGAGGGGCGACCCGTACAGAGACAAGAACGGATTGACGAAATACCAGGCGACCTTTGTCGGATTTTTCCCGGCAGAACAGCCCAAATATTCCATAATCACGGTCATCTACTCGAATCCGAGCAGGGAAATCTTCTTCGGAGGAACCACACCTGCCATGACATGCAGGGAAATCGTGGACAAGATTTACGCCCTGGATACAAGCTACGGCGACATGCTGGAAAGCAAGGGCCGGATGCCGGACATGGCAGCCGAGACCCCGACAACATCCAGAAACGGCAAAGTTCCGGGAGTCAAGGGATTAGGACTGATGGACGCGATATATGCAATAGAAAATGACGGATATAAATGCATCTACTCCGGAGTCGGGCACGTAGTAAGCCAGAGCCCGGCAGCAGGGACAAGACTTGCCGAAGGCGGATGCGTAACAATACAGTTGAAATAAGATGAAACTTGAGAATATCATAAAGAATTGCGGCACGGTCACCACGAAAGGCGATCTGACGATGGAGATCAACGGCCTCACGAGCGACTCCCGAAAAGTCATTCCGGGAACAATGTTCATCGCAGTGAAAGGCTTCGCCGGCGACGGCCACAAGTTCATTTCCTCCGCACTCGCGAAAGGGGCTGCCGCCATCATGTACGAAGACCCGCAAGAGCTTGAGGCTCAGGTCAATGCTGCCAGACAGGAAGGCATTGTCAATGCTGACGGAGCGGCATTCGTGCAGGTGGAGAATTCACGTCACGCAGAAGCGATGGCAGCTGCTGATTTCTACGGCAATCCGTCTCACGAACTGACATTGGTCGGCATTACCGGAACCAACGGGAAGACCACCACCGTAACATTGCTATACAACCTCTTCAGGGGGCTGGGATATCAGTGCGGACTGCTTTCCACGATAGCCAACTACGTGGGAGACAAGCGGTTGGAGACCGCCAACACTACCGCAGATCCGATTACCATCAATTCCCTGCTCAGGCAGATGGCAGACGAAGGATGCGAGTATTGCTTCATGGAAGTAAGTTCCATAGGAATGGAGCAGGAGCGCGTAACCGGACTGAAATTCAAGGCCGGAATATTCTCGAACCTCACACACGACCATCTGGATTACCACAAGACGTTCGCAGAGTATCTCAGATGCAAGAAACTGTTCTTCGACACACTCCCTGCCGACGCATACGCCATCACCAACATTGACGACAAGAACGGAATGGTCATGGTGCAGAACACGAAAGCCAAGGTCGTAACTTACTCATGCAGAAGCATTGCCGACCACACATGCAGAATCGTGGAGGAAAGTTTCGAGGGAATGCAGCTCCGGATTGACGGCAAGGAAATCTGGACAAGACTGATCGGACAGCATAATGCCTACAACCTCCTGGCAATCTACACCACCGCGATCCTGATAGGCGCGGACCAGGACGAGACATTGGTACAGCTCAGCCTGCTGGAATCGGCAAGAGGACGTCTGGAGACATTGCACGGACCGAAAGGCATCTCAGTGATAATCGATTACGCACACACGCCTGACGCATTGGAGAACGTATTGAAGACGCTCCGCGACATAGGGCAGGAAAAGCACATCATCTGCTTGTTCGGATGCGGCGGCGACAGGGACAAGACCAAGCGTCCTGAGATGGCGGCAGTGGCGGAGAAATACGCGGACAGAATATTCGTCACATCGGACAACAGCCGTACGGAGAATACGGAAGACATCATGAACGACATCCGCAAAGGATTCAGCACCAGCGGATTGGCGAAAGCATTGTTCATTTCTGACCGCAAGGAAGCCATACGCACAGCGATAACATTGGCACCCGCCGGAGCGGTAATCCTGCTCGCCGGAAAGGGGCATGAAACATATCAGATAATAGGCACGGAGCACAGACATTTCGACGAGCGCGAAATCGTATGCGACGTATTCAAATCAATGGAGGGACAGGCATGATCTACCATCTATTCCAATTGCTTTCGGACTACGACATCCCAGGACAGAGGCTAATGGGCTATCTGTCGTTCAGGGCAATGCTTGCGAGCGTGACAGCCATGTTGATTTCGTTCTTCGCAGGACGCAAGATCATCCATTGGCTCCAGAAAAAGCAGATCGGCGAGACAATCCGCGACCTCGGACTGGAGGGGCAGATGCAGAAGAAAGGCACTCCGACAATGGGAGGAGTCATCATCCTGCTTGCCATCGGCGTATCGGCACTGCTCTTCTGCGACCTGACCAATATTTATACGCAGCTGCTGATACTCACCACTTTCTGGTGCGGCGGAATCGGATTCGCAGACGACTACATCAAGGTCTTCAAGCATAACAAGGAAGGCATGAGCGAAAGGGGCAAGCTGATTCTCCAGATCGTGCTCGGCTTCATCGTGGGACTGACCGTATGTTTCAACAATGACATAGTAGTCAGGGAGAAAGTGAAGGTGGAGACGGCGGAGAACGGCACCACCTACCTGCCTCAGGGAAGCGACGATCTGGATGTGGACAGCGAGACCATCGTGGACAAGAGCGGCTGGAAGATGGAGAACATCGTGAAGAGCACGAAGACGACATTGCCGTTCATAAAGAACCATGAGCTTGACTACAAATGGTTTTCACCTTTCCACGGAAAGATGGGGTGGTATTTCAAATGGGCCGTCTACGTATTGATGATAGTCATTGTCATAACCGCATGCTCGAACGGCACGAACCTTACGGACGGCATGGACGGACTGGCAGCCGGAACCTCGGCGATAGTGGGAACGGTAATCGGCATCCTGGCGTGGCTGAGCGGCAACCTCATCAACTCGGAGTACCTGAATATCATGTACATACCGGGAACCGGAGAGGTGGCGATATTCATGTCGGTGTTCGTGGGGGCATTGCTCGGATTCCTATGGTATAATTCGTATCCGGCGCAGGTTTTCATGGGTGATACCGGAAGTCTGGCAATCGGAGGCATCATCGGCGTGAGTGCTATATTGATAAGAAAAGAGCTGCTGCTGCCGATTCTTTGCGGAATTTTCTTCGTGGAGAGTTTGTCGGTGCTGATCCAGCGGTTCTATTTCAAATATACGAGGAAGAAGTACGGCACGGGACAGAGGATATTCAGGATGGCGCCGCTGCATCACCACTACCAGAAGATCGACATCCCGGCGAAAATCAAGTGGCCGTCGCATCCGATTCCTGAAGCGAAAATCGTGACCCGCTTCTGGCTGGTAGGCCTAATCCTCGCCGTCGCGACATTGGCACTATTAAAGATAAGATAAAGGACGGGGGTACGAAGCGAACTATTCGCCGGCACCCACCCTCGAACAAAGTGTAAACAACAGCAACAGAATAAACTAAATACAAGATGAACAAAAACAAGCGAATAGTTGTACTTGGCGGAGGCGAAAGCGGCGCGGGCGCTGCTGTCCTCGCAAAAGTGAAAGGATTCGACGTTTTTCTTTCTGACAGAGGAGAAATCGCCGCAGAACACGCTGCACTCCTGAAAAAATGGGACATTCCATACGAAGAAGGGCATCATACTGAAGAACTTATACTGAACGCGGACGAAATCATCAAGAGCCCTGGCATCCCTTCCACAGCCCCGATGATACAGAAAATAGAAGCGAACGGCATACACATCATATCGGAAATCGAATTCGCAGGACGTTATGACAATGCGAAGAAAATCTGCATAACCGGAAGCAACGGCAAGACCACCACGACATCATTGATATACTATCTCCTGAAAGAAGCCGGCCTCAACGTGGGACTCGGCGGCAACATCGGCAAGAGCTACGCGTATCAGGTCGCTACGGAGCATTTCGACTATTACGTATTGGAAATCAGCAGCTTCCAGCTGGACAACTGCTACGACTTCCGACCGGACATCGCCATCATAACAAACATCACCCCGGACCACCTCGACCGCTACGGCTACGAGATGGAAAACTACGTGAAAGCGAAATTCAGAATCGCCAGGAACCTCCGTCCGGAAGACTGCTTCATCTTCGACTCCGATGACGAAATCACCATCAACCACCTCGACAAGATCGTGATGGAAGCCAAGAAACTCCCTTTCACACAGAAAGACAAGGTCGAGCAGGGCGCATACCTCGAAGACGACAAGATCATCGTGAAATACGACCAGGACGAATGCGACATCTACCTTAAAGAACTCGCACTCGGCGGCAAGCACAACATCTACAACTCCATGGCAGCAGCCCTCGCGGCCAAAGCCAGCGGCATCGACAACGCCGTCATCCGCAACTCACTGGAGACCTTCCAGCCTATCGAACACAGGCTCGAACCGGTCCTCAGCGTCGGAGGAGTACTTTATATCAATGATTCCAAGGCGACCAATGTCGACGCTGCCTGGTACGCGCTGGAATGCCAGAGCAAGCCGGTAGTGTGGATCGTAGGCGGAACCGACAAGGGCAATGACTACAGCGTCATGAACGACCTCGTAAAAGAAAAAGTAAAGGCAATCGTATGCCTGGGCGTGGACAACAAGAAGATACACGAAGCATTCGAAAGCATTGTAGGAAAGGAAAACATGAAAGATACGCTCTCGGCTGAAGAAGCAGTGAAAGCATCTGCGGCATTTGCAAAAGACGGTGACGTCGTGCTGCTCAGCCCTTGCTGCGCAAGCTTCGACCTCTTCAAATGCTACGAAGACCGCGGAGAGCAATTCAAGGCAGCCGTAAGAAACCTCTAGGAGACAAAAATGAGCACAAAAGCGAAGAAAACCGGATTCTGGAACATGCTGGACAGGCTGGAAGGAGACAAGATCATCTGGATGATTGTCTTCTTCCTCATCATATTCTCGATTCTGGCAGTTTCATCCTCGACCTCCCTGCTGGCGATACAGCAGAAGAGTTCAAGGCTGCCGTTTGCCATGGAACAAATCCTCATGGCAGCCGTCGGCCTGGGAATAATCGCAGGATTGTGCAAAATCGGCAAGATCGGCATCTTCCGGTTCTTCTCGCAAGGGCTCTTCGTCCTGTCGTTCCTGTTGCTGGCATTTCTGGCGTCCCACTTCACCAAGATACCGTTTTTCAGGCCCGTGAACATCAACCAGGCCTGGCGGTGCATCAGCGTCTTCGGATTCCAGCTGCATGTCTTCGAATTCGTCAAAGTATTCATGGTCATGTACATAGCCTGGGCCATGGATGCATTGAAAACCAACAGGACGCCATTGGCCGACAAGCTTGCGAAGAAACCTCACCTGGAATTCATGGCGAAGAAAGAAGCCAAGGTCTGCTTCTATGTCCTCTTCCCTATCGCCATCATCACATTGCTCATCGCGCTAGGAAGCAACTCCAGCGCCATGTTCATAGGACTCGTAATGGTGGTGACGGCATTGGTCGGCGGACTTGACCTCAAATACATCATATACGTGCTGCTTCTTGGAATCGTGTGCGCAGGTTTAATCTTCGGCGTTTACAAGATAAGCGACGGAAAAGTATTCGGACGACTCGAACTCATCGAGCGTCGCGTGAAACTCGCATTGGCGGACCCTCTGGAACGTCTCCATGCCGAAAAGCCCGGCACACTCAAATTTCAGAAAATTCTGGACGAGACCATGCAGCCGGTCAGCGCGAAAGTAGCCGTAAGCGAAGGCGGATTCTTCGGAAAGGGACCGGGCAACAGCACCCAGAGATATGTGGTCTCCGTCATGTATGAGGACTATATCTTCAGCTTCATTGTCGAAGAATACGGCATGATCGGCGCCCTGGTGATACTTATATTGTACGGAAGCCTACTCGCCAGAGGCTCGATAATAGTCAGGAACTGCGACAACCACTACGCGAAGACAATGATTGCCGGACTGGTCCTGCTCGTATCGGGACAAGCATTGATGCATATTCTCATCAATGTGGATTTATTCCCGCTGACAGGCCAGACACTGCCGATGATAAGCCACGGAAACTCATCATTCCTGGCATTCAGCCTCGTTTTCGGCATATTGTTGTCAGTCAGCAAGATGGCACAGAAGAAAATCGAGCAGGAAACAGCCGCCGCCGCTCCGATTTTCGTCACGGAAGATGAAGTCAAGGACGGCCTGGACGATCTGGACCAGCTAGAAAGCAGCGAAATTCAGTAAAATGATATTAGTATGGAAAAGCACAAAGCATTGAGAATCATCATAAGCGGAGGCGGTACGGGAGGGCACATCTTTCCGGCCATATCCATTGCGAACAAGATGAAGGAACTCAACCCCGACAGCGAAATCCTGTTCGTGGGCGCTGAAGGCAAGATGGAGATGGAAAAGGTACCGGCAGCGGGCTACAAGATCGTAGGCCTGCCGATTGTCGGACTGCAGCGCCAGCTGAATCTCCACAATATCATCAACGACCTCAAAGCCCCGTTCAAGGTATTGAAGAGCATACGCATGGCGGGCAAGCTGATAAGCGAATTCAAGCCGGACATCGCAATCGGCGTGGGAGGATATGCGAGCGCTCCCCTTCTGTGGGCTGCCGAACGCAAGGGAATCCCGACATTGATACAGGAACAGAATGGGTTCGCGGGCCTCACCAACAAGATTCTCGGCAAGAAGGCGGGATGCATCTGCGTGGCATACGAAGGCATGGAACGGTTCTTCCCGGCAGACAAAATCGTGATGACCGGAAACCCGATAAGGAAGGAAATTGTCCCTGCCACACCGGAAATGCGCAAGGAAGGCATTGAATACTATAAACTTACAGAAAGCAAACGCCATATTCTGGTCACCGGCGGAAGTCTCGGCAGCGGCACATTGAACAAGGCCATGAAAAAATGGATCGGGGACGGATGTCCGGGCGGTGAAAACATCGAAATCCTGTGGCAGTGCGGGAAGTATTACAAGGCTGGCACCGATGAATTCATGGCGAAGGCAAAGGCTGAAGGACTCGGCGGCAATACATTGAAATTCATACACTACAGCGATTTCATCGGCAGGATGGACCTGGCCTACGCGATGGCTGACGTCGTGATTTCCAGGTCGGGCGCAAGCACGGTTTCGGAACTCTGCGCAGCGCACAAGGCCGCCGTTTTCGTACCGTCGCCGAACGTCGCGGAAGACCACCAGACGCACAACGCGATGGCGCTCGTAAGGAAGGACGCGGCAATGCTCGTGAAGGACGCCGAGGCCCCGGAGAAGCTGCTCGCCGCCGCCATAAGTCTTGTCAATGACAATGAACGTCTGGAGGCAATGCAGAAGAACATTGCGAAGCTGGCATTGACCAATGCAGCAGGAGACATTGCGGAATATGCTTATAAATTGATAGAAAAACAGTAAAGATGGCAACTACATACAAAAACGTATATTTCATAGGTATCGGCGGCATCGGCATGAGCGCGATTGCCAGATACTTCAAATTCAAGGGACTGAATGTCTCCGGATATGACAAGACGGAATCCGAACTGACGGACACGCTCCAGAAGCAAGGCATTGACGTACACTACGAGGACAACGTCGACTTCATCCCGAAAGATGTAGAAAACACTCTCGTGGTCTACACCCCGGCCATTCCGCACGACATGGGCGAGCTCGTCTATGTTCAGGAACATGGTTACAAGGTATTGAAACGCTCCAAGATACTAGGTGAAATCACTGACGGAGAGCGTTGTCTGGCCGTAGCCGGAACACATGGCAAGACCACCACAAGTACATTGACAGCACATATTCTGACGGAGAGCGGCGGAGGCTGCTCGGCATTCTTGGGCGGAATTTCGAAGAATTACGGCACGAATCTGCTTATGAGCCACAGCAATGCGGTCGTGGCGGAAGCGGACGAATTCGACAGATCATTCCTCCAGCTGCACCCGGAAATCGCTGTCATCACGGCAATTGACGCCGACCATCTGGACATCTACGGCGACATCAGCCACGTGCTGGAAGCCTTCAAGGCATTCGCGTCGCAGGTCCACGGCACGGTCATCACCAAGCTCGGACTCGACATCACCGCGGAAGACACGAAGGCGAAAATCCTGAGATATCATTACAATGACAGCCGCGCAGATTTCTACGCAAGGAATCCGCATCCGGACAATCTCGGCTACTTCAGCTTCGACCTCGTCTACCCCGGCGGCGTGATAGAAAACGTGAAATGCGGGACTCCGGGATGGGTCAATGTCGAGAACAGCGTAGCGGCAGCGGCAATCTGCCTAACCTACGGCGTAAATCCCGAGGCCATCAGGCACGCCATAGGGACATTCCAGGGAGTGAAGCGCAGACTGGACATCCATCTGAACACCGAAAAGATTTCATACATAGACGATTACGCACATCATCCGAAAGAATTGGCGACGGCTATCAGCTCCATGAGGGACATTTTCCCGGGCAGGAAACTGACGGCCATATTCCAGCCACACCTCTACACCAGGACGAGGGATTTCGCGGAAGGATTCGCTGAGGCGCTGAGCAAGGTGGACAAACTGATTCTTCTGGACATCTACCCTGCCCGCGAGGAACCGATACCGGGCGTGACATCGGAAATCATTTACGACAAGGTCACAGCTCCGGAGAAAGTCCTGCTGAAGAAGGAGGAACTCATGGGCTACCTGGAGAAAGAGCCTGTGGACGTGCTGGTCACATTCGGTGCTGGCAACATTGACAGATTCATCGAACCTATAGAAGACATGCTGAAGAAGCGTGCCGGCGAATAATGAAATTGAAAGGCATCTGGAAATATATCATTGCTGTCCTGATATTTACGCTGACGACAGTGATGCTCGCAGTACTCGGCCACAAAGCGAAAGCCGAGTACAAGGAGGTCACGTGCTCCGGCATCAAGGTGGAAATCGCGGAACAGGACGGCCTCAACTTCGTCACGGTCGGGGACGTGAAGGAATATATTGCCGGAGGCTATGGCAACTGCTCGGGAAAACGGCTGGAAGAAATCGACCTGTCGAGGATAGAGGAAATACTGGACGGGAAGAGCGCCATATTGAAGAGCGAGGCCTATACCACACGGGACGGTATCCTGCATATCATTATCACACAGCGCGTTCCGGTGGTAAGACTGGTTTCAGGACGCGGCGGATGGTATGCTGATTCAGAAGGCTATCTGTTCCCTCTCCAGAAGAACTACACCTCCAGGGTGCCGATTGTGGACGGTTCGATTCCGCTGAACATAAAGAGCGGATTCAAGGGGATTCCGGCGACCGCTGCCGAAAGACAGTGGCTCGGTGGCATTCTCGACCTGGTGGATTTCCTGTCGAGGAACCGCAGATGGGATGATGCGATAGCGCAGATCCATGTCAATGGGAACGGCCACGTAATCATTGTCCCGAGAAAGGGGCGCGAGAAATTTTACATGGGCAGGCCGGAAGAGTTCGAGAAAAAATTCGCGAAAATTGAAAATTATTATAGATACATCGTACCGGAGAAGGGACAGGATGCATATTCCTATGTCAATGTCAGCTTCGACGGACAGATAGTTTGCAGAAAATAGATATGAGTGGAAATTCAAGTGAGAGATTTGTAGCTGCGGTCGATTTCGGAACGAAGACGACCGCTCTCGCTGTCGCAAGAATAGAAGGGAACAACACCCAGATAGTGTTCTACAAGACAGCTCCGTCAGCGGGCATATTGCATAGCGCGATAGCCGGCGTAACCAAGGTGGAGGCAGTCCTGAAAGGGCTTATTGATGAAGCGGAAAAGGACCTGAACATAAAAATCAGCCAGATAGTGACGGGACTCCCCCGCTGCTTCATCAGGCAGCAGGACGCCACAGGGACATTGCCGCGAAACAACCCGGATGATTGCATTTCCGAGGAGGAAATCGACACATTGAAGTCGCTGGCCCAGGAATCGGACCAGAACAACGACTCGACCGAAATGATTTACGGGGTGATCGCGCAGTCATTCTCGACAGGTGACTATTTCCAGCTCATCGAGAATGACGTCATCGGCATGACCGGCGAGGAACTTACAGGACATTTCAAGGTGTTCATCGGACCGAAGAGGCCGATTTCCAGCATGACCAAGGTTTTCAATGACCTGGGCATCGCGGTATGCCGCACATATTTCACACCTGTCGCCACCGCGAAGGCTGTCCTGACCGAGGAAGAAAAGAGCAACGGCGTGGCACTCATTGACCTGGGTGCAGGCACCACGTCTGTCAGCATTTTCTCGAAGAAGGTGCTTGCCGCATACGGTGCCATTCCGTTCGGAGGAAACACGGTGACAGGTGACATCAGGAACGAAGGCGGCATTTCCGAAGACCTGGCGGAGAACATCAAGGTAGCATTCGGCGGCTGCATGCCTGAGAAGCTCCTGAATTTCGGCGAGAAAATCATCCAGATAGAGACCGAGGACATGAGCGCATACAAGCAGATTCCGGTGACATATCTGGCGGAAATAATCACTGCCAGGATGAAGGAAATCCTGGATGCAATGCTCTGGTACATACAGGAAAGCGGACTCGCGAACGAATTGCGGAAAGGCATTGTCATAACCGGCGGAGGTTCGGAGATGCTGAACATCGCGAATTACATAAAGGAGCTTTCGGGGTACAATGTGCGCGTGGCTTATCCGCGTCACGGGTTCGTGGCGGCAGGTGCCGAGAACATCCTGCGGACAGATGCGGCTACCATCGCTGGCCTCATCCTCAGCGGCAGGGATGACAATGTGAACTGCTGCATCGAAAATGAGGACGGCGCCACGAGGCCGGGAATAGAGGAACCTGCGGAACCGGAACCGGATGAAGCCGTAGAAACCGTGGAGGTTCCGGAAGGACCGAAAGAGGAACCTGCCGAGGAGCCGAAAGAGGAGCCAAAAGAAGAGCCGAAGAAGAAGCCCGAGCCTGAGAAGAAAAAGAAGGAGAAGAGGCCATTTATCTGGACTATTCTGGGCAAGGCGGGCAAGGCCATCAATGACGTATACGAGAATGCTACCAACGAAATGAACGACGAGAAATTATGACAGACATATTGACAAACATAGATATCGTTACACCGTCCGACTGGACACCGGAAAATTCCATCATCAAGGTGATCGGTGTGGGAGGCGGTGGCTGCAATGCTGTTACCTACATGTACAACCAGCATATCCAGGGGTGCAGTTTCATCGTGTGCAACACTGATTCACAGGCACTTCAGAGCAGCAATGTCCCTACGAAGATCAGCTTGGGCGACGGGCTCGGAGCCGGTACGAAACCTGGCAAGGCCAGAAACGCGGCATTGGAATCACAGGATGTAATCGCGGAGAAAGTGCTGGACTGCGGCACCAAGATGCTGTTCATCACTGCGGGTCTGGGCGGCGGAACCGGAACCGGAGCATCCCCTGTCATCGCCAAGATGGCTAAAGACCGCGGAATCCTGACCGTGGGCGTGGTGACGATTCCGTTCGAAGAAGAAGGAAGGCAGGCATTGGCGAAAGCCAGCGACGGCATACACGAACTGGAGAAAAACGTGGACAGTCTCCTGATCATCAACAATCAGAAGCTCTATGAATACTTCGGCAAGATGCTGCTCCAGGACGCATGGCCGAAGGCCGACGAGGTGCTCGCGACCGCCGTCAGGGGCATCATCGAAATCATCAAGAAGCCGGGTTACATCAATGTCGATTTCCAGGATGTCATCACGATGATGAAAAACAGCGGAATGGCGCTGATGGGCTGTGGCACGGGAACAGGCAAGGACAGAATCAAGAATGCCGTGAAAGAGGCGCTGGAATCCCCTCTGCTCAATGATTTCGACCTCAAGACCGCCAAGAACCTGCTCATCAACATCACCGTGGGAAAGACCAATGAGGGTCTCACGATGGAGGACCTCGGGGAAATAAGCAAATTGATTTCCTCATATACCGGAACGGTGGACAAGTCGAAGCGCGGACTTATCTGGGACGACAACCCGGAATGCGGCGACACGATACATATAACCATCATTGCCACAGGCTTCCAGGCGGATATTTCACAGCTTACGGGCAATGATTTCGGCAAGCTCATCATCATAAACAAGGACACGGTGTTCGATGACGATTACCGGACGAGAATAGGTGAGGTGCCGCAGCCGGATGAGGCCGTAATCAACAAGATCGGGTACAATACCATAGAGAACGTGCCGCATTTCCATTTTGACAGCAAGCCGGCGCTGGTGGTGACCAGCCGCACCGACATGAGCCAGATAGAGAATGTGGCGGCAATCCGCAGATGCACACGTAAAGTCGTAGAAGATAAAGGATATTAGAGAGATTTTACGTAATTTTGTTGGTTGGAAAGACATTGAAAACGACAATGGAAAGAAAGACTAGAGTTAGATTTGCGCCGTCACCTACCGGGCCGCTCCACATGGGCGGTGTCAGGACTGCGCTTTACAATTACCTGTTCGCCAAGCAGAACGGCGGAGATTTCATCATCAGAATCGAAGATACCGACTCCCACAGATTCGTTCCGGGAGCGGAAAAATATATCATTGAAGCACTTGAATGGTGCGGCATCCATCCCGACGAGGGCGTGGACGAGAACGGCAATGTAGTGGAGACTCCGTCAGAGAGACATCCTCACGCGCCGTACCGCCAGTCACAGAGAAAGGGCATCTACCGCAAATTCGCTGACCAGCTCATCGAAAACGGATATGCTTATTATGCGTTCGACACGGCTGAGGAACTGGATGCGAAACGCGCCGAGGCAGAGGCTGCCGGCAACACATTCATCTACAACCAGGAGACCCGCATGGAACTGCGCAACTCCCTGACATTGCCGGAGGACGAGGTCAAGAAGCTGCTGGAGACAACCGACTGCTGGACCATCCGCTTCAAGATGCCCAAGGACACGGTTGTCAAGATGGACGACCTTATCCGCGGACACATCGAGGTAAACACTGACACATTGGACGACAAGGTGCTTTGGAAAAGAGCCGACGAGCTGCCGACATACCATCTGGCAAACATTGTGGATGACCACCTTATGGAAATCACGGAGGTAATCCGCGGTGAGGAATGGCTGCCGTCATTGCCGCTCCACTACATGCTCTACAAGGCTTTCGGCTGGGAGGAGACCATGCCACGTTTCGCGCATCTTTCCCTGCTTCTGAAACCGGACGGCAAGGGCAAGCTCAGCAAGCGCGACGGCGACCGTCTCGGCTTCCCGGTTTTCCCGCTCAGATGGGTCAATGCAGAAGGCGAGGTGTCCCACGGCTATCGTGAGGACGGATATTTCCCGGAGGCATTCGTGAACATGCTGGCAATGCTTGGCTGGAATCCCGGCAACGACCAGGAAATCTTCAGCATCGAAGAACTGGTAAAAGCCTTCTCGCTGGACCGCGTCATCAAGTCGGGAGCCCGTTTCAACCCTGAAAAGGCGAAGTGGTACAACAAGGAGTATCTCCGCATGAAGTCGGACGACGAGCTTGTGGACCTGTTCATTCCGGTATTGGAAAGCCATGGGATCCAGACAGTTGACTGCCCTGCATGCGCATTGACGGCAGGTGCTTCGTTCGCAGGAAGGGGCGTGGATTTCAAGAATCATATCGTTACCAGGGAATATGTGCACGATGTAGTGGCATTCGTGAAGGAAAGGGCTTCATTCGTGAAGGACATCTGGCTGAATGCTTCATGTCTTTTCGTATCGCCTGTGGAGTATGAGCAGTTTGGCATAAAGGCAGGTGCTGCGGCAGAGGCTGCGAAACCTGTGGACCCCAGACGTGCCGCCGATCCTCGTGCCAAGGTATTTGATGACAGTCTTACCGCACCATTCCTGGCGAAGGATGCCGACAAGTTCTGGAAGGCCGAGGGCTATCAGCCTGCTTATCAGGTGACTGAACATGTATGCGGCTTCGACGGGGCATTCACGAAGGAAAATATTGAACCGTATCTGGAGGATTATATCCGCGAGCAGGGCTGGCCGATGGGAAAGGTGATGAACTGCATCAGGCTTGCGATAACCGGCGCGGCGAGCGGTCTTGGAATCGCTGATATCCTGTCGTTTATCGGCAAGGATGAATTCGCGGCACGCATGAACTATGCGGGCGAACGTCTCGGAAGGGAATAACACATAATATTGATGCTATGAAAATTGGTATTTGCAGCGATCACGCTGGTTTCGAGTACAAGAGCAAACTCATTCCATATCTCGAAAAAATGGGATATGAGGTGGAAGATTTCGGTACACATTCTACCGAGAGCATGGATTATCCGGATGTGGCACATCCGCTCGCCATCGCCGTGGAAAGCGGCAAGGTGGACTGCGGAATCGCAATGTGCGGCACCGGCAACGGCATGGCCATGACGCTGAACAAGCACCAGGGCATCCGTGCGGGACTGGCATGGGGCACGGAAATCGGCAAACTTGTGAAAGCGCACAACAATGCCAATGTCCTCGTGATGCCGGCGCGTTTCATTTCTTACAAGATGGTGCAGGAGATTACCAAGGTCTGGCTTGAGACTCCGTTCGAGGGCGGAAGACATGAAAGGCGAATTGAAAAGATTCCTTGCAAGTAGAGAATGGCATTGATTTTAAGCAACGGAAATATTAGAGAACTGGTCCTCTCCGGAAATATCGATGATTATCCGGAGGGGATTATTCTTCCTGTGGACAAGCCTTACAGGTGGACGTCCGCAGATGTGATACGCAAGCTGAAGTTCTGCGCCTGCAGGCATTTCCACAAGAAAAACCTGAAGGTCGGTCATGCGGGGACATTGGATCCGCTGGCCACAGGCGTCCTGCTGGTCTGCATCGGCAAGGCGACGCGACTGGCGGAGGAACTGCAACGTCATGAAAAAGAGTACATTGCGGGGCTGACATTCGGCGCGACCACCCCGTCTTACGATTTGGAGAAAGACATTGACATGAAATATCCTGTGGACGGGGTGAGCGAGGAGAGCCTGCGCGGCGTGCTGCCGGATTTTGTCGGTGAGCAGGAGCAGGTGGCACCGCTGTTTTCGGCGAAGTCGGTGGACGGGGTACGTGCATACGAGCTGGCGCGGAAGGAGTGGAAGAGGATGAAGGCTGAGGGTCCGGATGCGGACGGCGCGGGGTTCGACCACTCGGCGACGGAGGCATTGAGCAAGCAGTGGATCAACATTACGGAGATAGAACTGCTGCGTTTCTGTCCTGACGGATTGCCGGAGGACAGCATGGAAATGGAATCGGAGCTATCTTCGGCCAAGAATGCGGACGGGAGCGTCAACCAGCGCAACAGCAGGATCAATGTCACTGACAATAGCGCCCTGCATCTGCCTCATGCGGACATTCGCGTGGCATGTTCCAAAGGCACCTATATCAGGGCATTGGCAAGAGATCTGGGCGAAGCGCTCGGGTCAGGCGCGCACCTGGACGGCCTGCGCAGGACCAGGACCGGAGGTTTCCGCGTCGAGGATACATTGACGGTGAATCAGGCCGTCGACCTTTTCAATACCCGGATTTCGGAAAATGACGGGCAAGATTCATAACGACGGCGAGTTCGGGCCGGTCGTCTTGCGCAAGAATGTGCGGAGCAGAGGAATCAGCATACGTGTACGCGGCTCAGCAAACAGGGACGGATGCCGTATTTCCGTAACATTGCCATGGAGCCTGCGCTACCAGGACGGCATCAACTATCTGGAAAAGAGACGTTCGTGGGTCAGGAACGCGTTGACTGTCCAGGACAGGAGGACAGAGGAGGCTGTGGCTGAGGGCAGAGCCGTGGGCAAGGCCGACGAGGGCCTGGTGGAGAGGCTACGGAAGGAAGCCAAGGCCATACTGCCCCGGAAGACGGCATTTTTCGCCGGACGATATGGATTCCAATATAAACGCCTCACCATCAAGCATAATTCCTCGAACTGGGGAAGCTGTTCCCGGGCAGGCAATATAAACTTGAACCTGAATCTGGTACGTCTGCCGGAGCCGCTCTGCGATTATGTGATTCTTCACGAGCTATGCCATCTGAAAGAGCCGAACCACGGACCGAAATTTCATGCCATGCTGGAGCAGCTGTGCCTGGACAATCTCCGGCGTCTGGCGGCTCTCGGTTCCCCCGATGCAGTGAAATATGAGCCATGGATACAAGCGGCCGACTCAGGAACTCTTTCCCCATGCGGACTGCCGCCGCTCGACACAGTCCTCAGCCGTGAGGTAAGCCGCTGGCGGATGGTGTGAGACATGCTTTGATGTTCGCAAAGATGTTCACAGGCTTCACTTTATATAACAATAATCTTCTTAATCTTAGTAAAAAACAGTATGGCAAACGAAATATCTACATACACCTATGAAGGAACGGAACTTCCTTTTGAGGATTGGAGCGACAAAATTCACTCCTTCAATGATCTGGCATCAATCGTCCAGACAACTCATGATGCTGCTCAATCATCAGCTATAAAGGCAATCAACCGTATGCAGACCATGCGCAACTGGCTCATCGGCTATTACATCGTTGAGTTTGAACAGCATGGCAAGGATAGAGCAGAGTATGGGACACAACTGCTGAAGAAGTTGGAGGAAAGAGTGAATAGGAAGGGCGTAAATGTCACGCTCTTCAAAAACTCCAGAAGTTTTTATCTTCTTTATCCACAAATGGCAGAGAATTTAATTTCTGTAATTAGTCCGACACCATCGGACCAATTAGCAAAACGAGTTAAAACGTTGCCTACTAATGATACTTATTCAACTAATAATCAACAAGAAGCAAAAAGTCCGACATTGTCGGACCAATTCAAGACTTCCGGTAAGAAAATCATTTCATCACTATCTTTCTCCCATATTGTTGAGTTGCTTACTCTTGACGACCCCCTCGCCCGCTACTTCTACGAGCAAGAGTGCATCAAGTGCACATGGTCGGTTCGCGAGCTTCGTCGTCAGATAAGTACGAACCTATATATCAGGGCAGGCATCAGCAGCAATCCAGAGAAAATGTTATCGCTGCCCTCCGTACAAGGTCACGATTCCGCGGAGTTGCAAATACGTCAACCGTTCACCTTCGAGTTTCTTGGACTGAAAGCGAAGGAAATTATGGATGAGCACGACTTGGAGGATGCTCTTATCACTCACCTGCAAGAGTTCATCCTCGAACTCGGCAAGGGTTTCTGTTTGGAGGCTCGTCAAAAGCGCATTATAATTGACGATGAATACTACTATCCAGACCTCGTGTTCTACAACCGTATTCTGCATTGCGGTGTCATCATCGAGTTGAAGAACGAGGAGTTCTCGCATGAAAACCTCGGACAACTCAATGCGTATGTGTCATATTACAAGGAGAACGAAATGCAGCCGGGAGACAACCCGCCCGTAGGCATCTTGCTTTGTACACGTAAGGGAATAAAAATGGTGGAATATGCCCTAGCAGGCATGGACAACCAGCTCTTCGTATCTACCTATATGTTACAGTTGCCTGACAAGAAAACACTGGAGGACTTCTTGCTGAAGCAATTACAGTTGGGGGAGGAACATTGAAACATTTGCATTTTCCATACACAGCCGCGCCGGAGATGGACTCTATAGAGGTTCGCTCCGCTCATCCCGTCAGGCTATCGCCTGCCACCCATTCACAAGGGCATGGGCGACCATGCCTCTATAGGCTCTCCCCCACGACGCGGCTTTTGCCGTCACAATACGATTCGCGTGGAGAGTAAAAGACTGACAATTAGACAATTCGACATTTTAAGAGTTTATAAAACAATGACTCTAAAAACAACTAATCCATTATGAGACAAAGACTTATGCGCCACGCCCAATGCCTCGCAAACGGAATCGTCCCGTTCATCATCACTGGGGAGCTCAAGCTCTTCTATTACCATGGGCTGAGGGAATGTGGCAATGTGAAAAAAAATAACCTGCTTCAGATTAGGAGAAGATTTTCGAGAAAAGAGATATAGACCGAAAAGATTCCCTTAGATGATGCAGGTTGTTTTCAGAAATTATTTTACAAAGGTGTCAAATTACAGTGTCACCTTGAGTGTGGCGATTACAGGATTGTGGTCTGAAAGAGGGCCTGAACTTGGAGATTTCCAGTCAACTTTCGCGAATTTACCCTTAGGGAAAGTGAATACATGGTCAACCCAAGCGTAACCGATATGGTCACCGACTGTGAAGAGAGGCTGGAGAACAGACTCACTTGAAGTATTCAGGTCGCCCATCATGACTGTAGGATATGGAGGATTGGCAAGGCCGGCAAATTCTACTGACTCTGAAGCCTGACGAGTCCTCACCGCATCTGCCCCCATGTGGTCAAAGTGCGAACTTACGACACGGAGAATCTTGCTCTCTGTCGCAGAAACGGGAACCAGGATATCGGCATAACCTACACTGCGCTGGTCCGCGCCATACTGCTCAAGTTCAGAATCTGAGTTAAACTGATAATAGCCCTCTCCCTTATAGTTTTTATATGTCATCTGTCTGGAAGCCGTATTGATGATAGGCCATTTGGAAAGAATCACATTGCCATAGAATCCATCATTCCCTTTCGGATAGGACTCGATGAAATAACCGAACATGCCAAGTTCTTTGGCCACCTCTGCCATTTTTTCAGCGCCTTCGCGGGCGGTTACAGTCTCGAACTCATTGAAAGTGATGATGTCGGCATTGAAAGTCTTGATGAAATCGACATATTCATCTACCGGAACAAGGGTCAGGCTATTGCCATAACCTTTCTCGAAAGAACGCATATTCCAGTCTGCGAATATGATAGTCTTCTCCTGTGCTGAAACGGAAAGTGCAGAAGCGATGAGCGCAACTGATGCGATAGTACGTAATATTCTGTTCATGATATTATTTCCACATTAAGTTAATCTCATAAGAGTCGATGCCGGAAGCAACGCTCTTCTTCTCCACGCCGTTAAGCCCCCAGTAGCGGGCACCGGCAATCATATAGATGGTATATGCGGAACCCTTGGCCACTTCTGTAACGCTATAAGCGGAATCCGCTGTTTTCACTGCATTCTGGAGAGACGCGAACAGCTCGTTCTTCACCGTTCCGATGGCGATGAAGTTCTTGTTCTCGTTTCTCACAGCAGTGAAAGTGCTGCTGCCGAATGCATTGACCTGAGCCTCTGTTTCGAAGCGCGCGGTATAGAACTTCATATCCACATCCACGACTTTCTTGGTTCCGTCCGCCCTGGTAATCACACCCGTAAGCGGTGCAGGAACACCCGTCATATAGGCGCCGATTCCAGATTGATGAGATTTAAGTGTACGGCTAGGATTTTTATAATAGATACCATAACCTCCCTGGAAAGTTTCACCGGCCTGCTTGCCTACTGCGAAAAACGACCAGATGTTACGCTTGTAAGTCATCTTATGCACATAAGACACGCCTGCGCCGTCAGCTCTGTCGAGGAAGATGAAACCTACATCCTTCAACCCGCCGATATAGCTGTCAACTGCATTGAAATCGGCCTCCGAAGTCATCAGCACGCCGTCAGAAAGACGAGTGATGAACGGCAGGATGCCGGCAGAAGTGGTAGAATTCGGCTTCGGGCCGGGCTTGTCAGGTTCATTGCTTGATCCTGAACATGAGAAAGTCATCAGCGCGGCAGAAGCCAGGAGCAACGATGACATCATCAATCCAATTTTCTTCATTGCAAATTATTTAAATTCATTTTCAAAAACGTGGGGATGACGAAATCAGATTCAATCATCCCCGCGTCAGTCTAATCTTATAAGATATTAGTAACCGATATTCTGCTTGAGGTTAATGGTACCGTCGAAAGCCTTTGCAGGAATAGGGAACACCTGGTTGATTTCAGGATCGAAAGTACGTCCTTCATCATAGTTCTCCGGTCCGTCGATTACAACCGGTGCGGTATAATAATTCGACCAGTTGCCATCCCAATCCACGTGGAATTTCATCTTCTGTGTCGGCTTCGCATAAGTCTCCTTCGCATCACCCCAGCGGATAAGGTCAATATGACGGCTAGGCATGAACTCGAAAGCAAGTTCGAGACGTCTCTGAAGTTTCAGCTCTTTCCAGGAAGCGTCGTTTGTCGCAGCAAGACCTGCTCTCTGCCGGATTTTTCCGAGGAGTTCCTTTGCAGTAGCGTCACCTTCGCCGTTGAGTGCAATCATCGCCTCTGCCTTCATAAGAAGGACGTCAGCATAGCGCATCAAGCACATTCCGAGAGTATTGGAAGCATTGTTACCGTTGGTATTGACTTCCTTGCCCTTGCAGTCAGCCTCTCTCCATGGAGACAAGAATTTCACAAATGTCATTCTAGTATCAGAGCCGACAGAGTACTGGTTGGAACCGAATACGATGTCTCTTCCCATAAACCTTACTGTCTGTCCAGGAATCAGGATAGTAGCGTCACGACGCTGGTCCTTCTCGTCATAAGCAGCCCAAAGGCCATAGGTAGGCTGGAAATATCCCCAGTGGTTATAAAGTCCCCAACCACCGTTCTGGAAAGACATACCGTGGAATTTAGGTCCATCGACAGCATTTCCGAAGAGGGAGAACAGATACTCTGATGAGAAGTTGTTCGCCTTGGTCCAGAGGTCAGCGAAAGGATTGGAACCGGCGGTATAAAGTTCACGTTTGTCAGCTCCTGTTATTGACATCACTTTGTCGCAATACTCGCTTACCTTGCTGTAGTAGGTCTTGTCCCACTGTGAAGCATAGAGGGCAGCACGTGCAGCGAATGCCCAGCAAGCAGCCTTGTGAGGCATACCATACTGACTTTCAGGAATTTCAGAGAAATAAGGAACAAGCTCGGCAGCCTTTGCCATATCCTTGATGATCTGGTCATAGTTCATGATTACGGATGCAGGTCTTGGAGAATCCATGTCCACCGGCTCGGTAGTATCCAGGATGATAGGAATACCGCCGTTAGGGCCGTTGTCACCATAGTAAGGAGCAATCCAGAGCATGGAGAGACCTCTCCAGAAATATGCTGTACCTACAGTCTGGTCGATGTATTTCTTGTCCAGATTTTTCATGGTCGGAACCACCTTGATGAGGTTGTTCGCCTTGGCATTGATCTGATACATTGCACCCCAGGTATCTTTCACATCACGTCCGTTGGACGGAGACATCTTGAAATCCCTAATCTGGTTCGCCTCTCCCTGAGGACGTCCTACAGTAATGTTGTCACTGCAGCATTCGAGCCACATGATACCACGTCCTGTAACACCTTCCGAGTCGTTCGACACATTGGACCAGAGAGCCGCTACAGCCCTGTCCACGTCGTCTTTTGTTTCCCATGTAGTGGATGCGCCATACTTCGTCACTTCGAGGAAGTCAGAGCAACCCGACATGATGAGGGCGGCACTTACGCTGCCTATCGTCAATAATATATTGTGTTTCATCTTTTTAGTACTATTAATCATGAATTAGAAGTTAAGGTTGACACCGAAGTTGAATGTCCTTGCTACAGGATATACACCTCTGTCGACACCATAGTTGCCGACCTCAGGATCGATACCTGAATAGCCAGTGATTGTGCATACATTGTCAACGCTTCCGTATACTCTGATCTTAGGAACGCCGGCGTTCTTGATAGGAAGAGTATAGCCGAGGGTAATGTTCTTGAGTCTGAGGTAGTCACCTTTCTCAAGGAACACGTCAGAGAAGTTGATATAGTTGCCGTTGTCATCTTTTGCAATACCAAGGCGAGGATATTTGCTGGATGCAGGGTTGAAATCCCAAGCATCGAGAACATCTGTCACCATATTGCCGTAACCCTGGTTGCCGCCCTTCATGGACATCTGTTTCAGACCATTATAAACGTAGTTTCCGCTTACACCCTGGAACATGAATGAGAAGTCAAGGCCTTTCCAGTTGAGGGAACCTCCGAATGAGAAAGTATTGACAGGAGCATAGGAGCCCTTCATCACTCTGTCGGCATCGGAAATCTTACCATCGTTGTTGGTATCCACATATTTGAGGTCACCTACCTTTGCACTCGGCTGGATAGCGTTGGATGCGCCTGTCTCAGGGTCAGTCCATACATAGTTGTCGATTTCATCCTGTGAACGGAAGATACCTGCTGTCTCATAAATTCTGAATGAGTACCAAGGATATCCTGCATCAGAGTAAAGGATTGCGGTACTGTTCAGATTAGGAGTATCGTGACGAACAGGGTCTTTTCTGACGCCATAGCTCTTAACCTTACCGTCGTTGGTAGAGAACATACCCCATACATTGTAGTTCAATGCGCCGTGTGCAGCTGTTCCGTTGTAGTTGATGGAGAATTCCCATCCCTTGTTCTGCACGTCACCCATGTTTCCGTAAGGAGAGTTCTTCACACCGAGCTGGAGAGGAGTAGGAATCTGGTCGATAAGATCCTTGGTCCTCTTGTTGTACCAGTCCACGCTGATTTCGAGGGCGCTGTTGAAGAAACCGAGGTCGAGGCCGACACTGGTCTGCTCCGTAGTCTCCCAGCGGGCGTTCAAGTTAGGAATGGTATTGAGATAAGTACCTGTCATCTGGTTGGTCAGATCCTTACCGAAAATGATAGGCCAATCATAAGCAAGAAGCTGTGCCTCGGCTACATTCGTAGGGAAGAGGTCCACGTTGCCGACCTTACCCCAACCTGCTCTGAATTTCACGAGGTTCATGACATCCTTCACAGCCGAGTTAGCATAGAAGTGCTCTGAACTGAGTTTCCATGAGCCTGACACTGCAGGGAACCAGTCATAATTCTTGGCAACAGGAAGCTTTGATGAAGCGTCCCTACGGATAGAAGCTGTAAGGAAATATCTGTCATCATAAGAGTAACCGATACGGCCGAGGAATGAAGCCATCGCATATTCGTAGATGGACTCACGAGGCTGTGTTGCAGACCAATCCTTTGCCTGTCCCCAAAGGAGCTGGTCCTTGTCTTCTGAAATATAATCTCTGGTGAAGATAGCTCTTTCGTGAGTTTTCTTGAAGTCGGCAGTAAAGCCGCCCATTGCGCTGATATGGTGCTTTCCGAATACCTGCGCCCAAGAAATGGTGGTCTCGGACATCCAGTGGTTGTCACGATACAGGAACTGCTCGCGGAAGTTCTTCGAACGCTGAAGACCGATTTCAGACATTACAGGATAGAATGAATCCTCCTCTGCCTGACGGAGGTCTGCTGTAAATTCAGATTTGATGGTAAGAGAAGAAATCGGTTTGATTTCAATACCGGTGGTAGAGAAGACCTTGGTCTCAGGATAGAGACGATGCATTCTCTGGAGGTCAGCTACAGGGTTGTAGACGAGAGGGAACTCGGAAACTGAGCCAGCTGCCCATTTAGGAACCGCACCACCGTAAACTTTCTCACCTTTGGCATCGAGAGCAAGTGTACCGTCAGCATTGGTCTCCCATACTGTAGCTGAACGAGGATACCAGATAGCACCCATAATAGGGCCCTCGTGAGAGGTATTGACATTACCCTGACCGTTTGAAACCTTTACGGAAACTCTCTCATAAAGTTTCAGCCATTTGGTAACATGCCAGTCGCTCTGGAGTTTTCCGGAGAACACCTTGCTCCATGTATTGAGAAGAACGCCCTTGTTGTCATCGTATGAAACGCTGAGAACACTCTGGAGCTTGTCACCGCCACCTGAAACAGTAGCTGCATAGTGCTGTCTGAAACCTCTTCTGAAGATTTCGTTCAGCCAGTCAGTATTGGTTACATTTGCCCAATTGTACTTGGTAGGGTCAGCAAGTGCAGGGAGAGAAGCTGAAGTAGGGTTATTCTCCACATATTTCGCCCATACGTCGCAATACTGCTGTGCATTGAGCATTGTAGGAAGGTTGGTCACCTGGTCGAAACCGAATGAAGCATTCACATCCACGTGGGTCTTGCCTGCCTGAGGTCTCTTGGTGGTGATGAGAACGACACCTGAAGAACCTACGGAAGCACCGTAGATAGCGGCAGAAGCAGCATCCTTGAGGATGGTGATGCTTTCGATATCCTCTACCATATAAGGTGCGTTAGGAACACCGTCCACCACGAAGAGTACACCGTCACCGGAGTTGACGTCACCATCATTTCCCTTGGAACCACGTCCGCGGATAGTGAATGAGGTAGAAGCCATAGGGTCACCGGATTTCTGCACGGTCACGCCCGGGAGACGTCCTTGAAGTACTGTTCCGAGGTCAGAAGAACGGCTTCTCATGATGTCATCCATCTTCACGCTGGAAACCGCCATTGAAAGGTCTTCCTTGCGCTGTGAACCGTAACCGATGGCTACGACTTCCTGAAGCATGGTAGCATCCGGTTCGAGGGTGACATTGATTTTCGCACGTCCGTTTACGGAAACAGACTGTGACTTAAATCCGATAAAAGAGAATTCGAGGACGGCATTTGAATTGACGGTGATGACATACTCACCATTGATATCAGACTGTGTACCGTCTTTCGATCCCTGTACGAGAACGGCGGCTCCAGGAAGAGGCTCGTTGGTATTATCAAGTATCTTACCTGATACCGTAATCTTTTCCTGCGCCCAAGTCGGCATCGAGAGTGTCACTAAGAACACTCCAATCAGAAGAAACCGGGTCAGAAAACTGCCCTTGTTCTGTAGTGTTAGATTCATTTTCATAGAAATGTTATTAATTAATGAGACAAAAATACATCTTTGGTTAGCGGTCACTTCGGCATTTTGCGAATATCAGTCCTCATTTTCCGCAGACTTCGCGTAATTGTAGCCCAATGACCCGTACAGTCGTTCAAAACGTTTACAATCAGTTAAGAAACGATTAATATTCTTTTTCGAAGGAGACCATGCAGTCTCGGAAAGGGCTGCCAGTCGAGGAAGCATCATGTACTCCAATTGCGAAAGCGACGGGATATATTCCGACCACAGGTTCGCCTGGATTCCCAGGACGAGCTTCCGCTGTTCAGTTTCAAGTCCGGCATACGGATCGAAGCTGTAGACTTTTTCCAACGGAATGTAACCTCCCCACGCAAGTGGCTGAACTACAGTAGAATCGAACTGATAATAATCGAAATAAGAGTAATCCGTAGGCGACATTATCACATGATTGCCGGACTGTGCAGCCTTGATGCCGCTCTGCGCCCCTCTCCAGGACATCACGATAGCGGAAGATTCCACACCGGCTTCCAGGATTTCATCCCAGCCGATGATACTGCGGCCATGCTCCGAAAGGAATTTCTCCAGTCTCTTCACGCCATATCCCTGTAGCTGCCTGTAAGTCTCCAGCCCCTCGGCCTTCATCCTATTCGCGCATGAAGGGCACTTCTGCCACATCTTGTCGGGACACTCGTCGCCACCTATATGTATATAAGGTGAAGGGAAAAGGTCAATGACTTCTGACAGGACATTTTCCATGAACCGGAACGTACTCTCCTTTCCGATGCAGTAAACCCTGTCATCAATATCCCAGGTCTCACGCACACGGTACTGCTCCCCTGTACAGCTCAGCCAAGGATAGGAAGCCAAGGCTGCCACGGCATGACCCGGGAACTCGATTTCCGGAACTACCGTAATGTGGCGCTGCGCCGCATATTCCACGATTTCACGCACTTGGTCCTGAGTATAGTAACCGCCATACGGTGTCTCGTCGAACGGAGTGTTTTCATCGTATTCCCCATTGGGATCCTTGCCGATGATGGTGCGGCGACGCATTGACCCGACCTTCGTAAGCTGCGGATAAGCATTGATTTCCAGGCGCCAGCCCTGGTCGTCGGTCAGATGCCAGTGGAGATAATTCAGCTTGTGCAATGCCATGATATCCAGCACGGTCTTCACGTCTTCCACGCTGAAGAAATGGCGCGCCACGTCCAGCATCATGCCCCGGTACCCGAATTCCGGCCAATCCTCGATATGAGTACGGTTCAATGTCACCTCCGCCGAATCCGCCGGAACCAGCTGACGCAATGTCTGTTCAGCATAGAAAAGTCCGGCCTCATCACCTGCACATATACGGACTCCTTTTTTATCAATGTCCAAAGAATAAGAAGATGCACGCATTGTGCTGTCCAGAGAGCGCACCACGTCATATTCGCCTGCACGCAAAACGACAATGGACCTTCCGGTTTCCACGACCTGAGGCTGTGGAATCACGGCTACTTCTGCAGGACAGTTCCGTCCGCAACATGCTGACAGCATCAGGGCCGCAGCAATCAGAATGAAGGCGCGTCGCATAATGAAGAAGCTCCAAGAATATTCATTTCCAACCTGCCGGCAGGGCAGATCTTCAGTCTTTCAATGCTTTTCGGATAAATGCATTTTCCAAGTTCCGCACGCATTGACTTTTCGAAAAGCCTCCATGCAGTGGAGATGCTTCCTCCGAAGACGATTATTTCAGGGTCGTAGGCATAGACGATCATCATTACCAGCTGGCCTATATTGTGCCCGAACTCATCCCAGAGGGACATTGCCCCGGAATCATTGGCCAGAGCCTTTTCGGCGGCGTCCTTGCCTGTGGTACCCTTGCCTGTGAAGAAGCGGCTGCTGCAATAGTACTCGTAATCCTTGTCGAGGTACTGTATGCAGCCGATTTCGCCGGCACCGGTGTTGTGTCCGTTATAGATGGAGCCATTGACTACCAGGCTACTGCCGACACCGGTACCCAACGTCACGCAGACCGCTGATGAATAGCCGCGCGCCTCTCCATAAGTCGAGACGCCTAGGGCAAAACAGTTACAGTCATTGTTTATATAAGCCGGAACGTGATATTTTTCTTCCAGGACTTCTTTCAGATGGACTTCCTTCCATGATGGAATGCCGACTACATCGTAAACGATGCCCTTTTCGGCATCCACCACGGACGGAACACCAACACCTATTGCTTTAACCTCCGTTGAGAAAAGTCTGTCTATCAGTGAACATATATGGTCAAGCACCTCATTTTCAGGCCTATCCGCACGGCAAGGCTCTGAAATGAGACTGACTATCTTGCTCCCGTCCACTAGCGCGACACGTACACTGGTGCCGCCCAAATCTATCGCAATGTTCATGAATTTCCAATTTAAATCATTATTTACGCTTGGTGATTTTGTTGTCGGAGAATTCCACCTTGTCGACTACACGTCCGTCATCCTCCAGAATCCAGGTAACGTAAGACCTGCTACCCTCGGTCAGGTCGATGATACGGGCGCCCGGCCTGAGGTTGTTATATGTGGTATTGTCACCGGAATAGCGTCCGTAGCCAAGCGCAATTCCCTTGTCCACGACGATATAGTCGATATCATGGTCATGTCCGACAAATGTTCCCATCACGCTTCTGCCCTCGACCATCGCAGCGAACATGCCGGTATTGATGGCACCTGGGCACTCCCCTTCCGCAGCACGGCCGATATGAGGATTCCGCCTGTTCTTCCATGCGTCGATATACTCAGGAAGGCAGATATGGAAAAATGCCAGCGCCGGCACGGGAACTCCGCCGTTCGAATCCGTCATCGCGGCATTCTTGCGCCTCATCCACCGGACCTGGCTGTCGTAGAACCACGCATATCCGTCAATGTCCTCGCGCGGAGAATTGCTGTGGGAATCCAGGAAATACAGGGCCGCACCCGGCTTCTTGTCCCTGCCCTTGATGGCTATCTCCATGTCAGCCAGCTCTTTGTCCTTATTCTTCGTATTGAGGGAATATTTCGAAGCGAGCACGCAATCTGCAAGCTGAGGACGTGTCAGGTTCTGCTCGGAGTCATGGTTTCCGAACACCACCACGTAAGGCACGCCGTAAACGTCCAGAGAATCGGTCAGACGTTTCCACATCTTTTCTGCAGGAGGTCCGGTAACGACGTCGCCCGTAAATACGATAAGGTCAGGCTTTTGCGTACGGACAATGCGGCTGATTCTCGGAAATGTCTTTTCCGCCTGCGCATGTCTTTCAGGTGTGCTCGGGTCCAGATGAGTATCTGTGAATTGTACGATACGGAAGCTTCCGTCCTCGTGAAATTTCAGCTCCTTCGGCTGTGCACAAGCCATCACGCCTATGCAGCCGAACGTAAGGGCTGCCAAGAACTTTCTGTTCATAAAAAGGGTTTTAGTATTATTTCAATGTTATGGTTCCACTTTTTTCCACATTGACGGTGCGGACTTCCCCGCCCCAGCGCACAACAAGTTCGAAAGGCTTGTCGGTCTTCACGAGAATCACAGGTCTTTCATCCGCAGAAGCGCGCTTTTTCACTGTCAATGAGACTGTTCCGTCAGGTCCGAAAGGATATCTGTCAATGCCGTGTTCCTCCAGCTGCCTGACATTCCAGTCGATGCGGTTTTCCGAATAGTCGGACTTGATACCGAGTATGTATTCTATGAAAACGGCGATCGGCGGAAGTCCTGTCCAGCCCACGAAATTCTTTCTCGCCATGAAGCCAGGCTCTATCTTTTCCGGAGCGTAATACTCCCAGAATGTGCCGGTATCCTTCCATACTTTCAGCACGGAATTGTAATGGTTGTCAGCTATTTCGTCCGCCATTTCATAGTAGCCGTGATTCCACAGGCCGTCGATGATCATATAGTTGGTGCCAGGCCAGATTCCGCCCTGCCAATAACGTCCGAGAGGATTGTATTTCCTGTGGTCGGCAGAGAGGGACGGCACCCTGTGAGGGCGGTTGAACTCCGTCGTATCAGCGAGATGCGCCACCATCCTGTCGAGTCTTTCTTTAGGAAGGACATCTGCCTGAAGTGCCCAGAAAGCGCCCACGCCCTTGGTCGGGCAGAGGCTTCCGTCATCGTACTGGTCATATAGGAACCCGGTTTCTTCATCCCACAGATTGTCATTGACATAAGTGCGGAGGAATTTCATTTCATCTTCGAGGTCCTCGATTTCCTGCCATCTTTCGATATAGAAACCTATCTGGAGAAGGCTCTCGTCCACAAGAATCTGCTGGAGGTTGGTGTCCAGCCATATCATCTTGCCGTTCGAGAAAATCTGGTTGTACTCGTCCTTCACACGCGGCATATTGTCCATGCCGGTTCCCCAGCCGCTGGACCAATATGTGCCGTTCATCCAAGTCCGGTTCAATTTCCACCATTTCGCATAAGCGCAAAGCGCCGGAAAAATCTTGTGCAGACGGTCAATGTCGCCGAACTGCCTGTAGTATGCAAGTTCCACCCATGGAAGCAGGTCCGGGCCTGTCGAGGTAGGGTCGTAACGTTCGAAACAATCCGACCCGTCAGCACGTATCTCCCTGCAGATGAAGCCGTCAGGGTGCTGTTTCGCATAGAAATTGTCCAGAGAATTCTGGAACGGGAAGAACCTGTATCCGTAGCGGGCGAACATCATCATGAACGATGTATCCCACATGAAGATGTTGCCGTTGTAAGCGACATCCAGATATGGTGACACGAATCCGGAATTCGGTTTCGGCTGCATGATATTGCCGACAGCGATTTCCCAGGCATGCCAATACATGTCGATGGCATCCTGGTGTCCCGCCCATTTCGGAGACGGCAGGATTTTCTGTGCATCTGCAAAGGTTCCCGGCTTGATAGTCACAGGTTTGGCTGTCCTGAACTCATTTTCCGATACGAAGATGCTCTTCACATAAGTATTCTTATACGGCAGCTTGTATGGACCGGACTTCAGGTCCTGCGCCAGAATGGAGGCACAGGAAAGAAGAAGCATTGCGGCAGCTGAAATTATCTTTTTCATCTGATGCTATTTTCTTGTGAGCGACTTGATTCTGCGGGCGATTTCGTAGTTCTCGTACACGCCGATAAAATTCTGTGAACCAGGACCATACGCGAACACAGGAAGCATTACCGGCATGTGGTCGTCGGAATTGTAGATACCCACCACGCGGCCGGTGTGCTCGTTGCCGTCGACAATCATAAGACCGCCGGTTTCGTGGTCAGCGGTAACTACGACCAATGTTTCCCCGTTCTTGTCTGCGAACTTGACGGCCTCACGTACGGCCATATCGAAACTCAGCATTTCGATAATGGAGCCAGGAAGGCACTTGGAGTGACCTGCATAGTCGATTTTCGCGCCCTCGATGAAGAGGAAGAATCCGTTTTTCGCATTGTCCTCCTGAAGTTTCTGGATTGCGGCATTGGTCGCATCGGCGAGCAGGGAGAAGTTTTTCTCCTCGGCAGCATCGCCCATCTTCTCGTCGATGCATATGACCTTGCCTTTCTGATCGTTGATCTTGTATGTGTCAGTAATGAAGTTATAGCCGTCCTGTTTCAGTTCCGAAATGAGGTTCCTGCCGTCATGACGGATGGTAAACTGCTCGATGCCGCTTCCGCAGAGAAGGTCAAGCGGACCGTCAATCAGCTGGGCAGTAAGAACATCCGCGCTGTCACGCTCCGTGTAGTGAGCATAGAATGCGGTAGGTGTGGCATCCACGGCGTTTCCGAGCGTAACCACGCCCACTTTCTTGCCCATGTCATGGAAATATTCGGAAAGCGAAGGATAAGGGACCCCGTCCACGCTCATTGAAATATGCCTGTTGTAGTGTTTCTCGCCTGTCGCCAATGCACTTCCGCCGGCAGCAGAGTCAGTGGTAAACTCATCAAGAGCATTGTTGTAGATAAGGCCTATATTCCTGAAATTGAACAATGTAAGTGCTTTCTTATTCGCGTATGCGCCAGCGGTAATCTGGTTCAGGCCCATGCCGTCGCCCATGAGAAAAATCACGTTCTTGATTTTCTTGGCCTTGCCGTCGTTCAGGTAAGTCGGCTCATAGACCTCGATACCTTTTTCCAGACGGAGGGCATCATTGCGGAAGCCTTTGAAGTTTCTGGTGGTCTTGTCGAGTTTCTTGGTGCCGGTCACGCCGCCGTCGCTTTCCTCGAACTCTCCTATCTGGAAGTTCTTGTTGTGGAAATCAGCGAAATACGCTGCGCAAACCTCCGGATGGTCGGTATTGAAATAGTCAATGCCCATATTGTAGAAGGTGTAGTACGGGGTCGTGCCTTCCGGAGCGTTCCAGAATCGGATAGGCTTGCCCATCTTGTGCACCTTGTCTATCAATGAGCGGATGACCTCGGCGTCCTTGATGATGAGGCTGCCCTTGCCGTTCCAGATGGAGTACGCGCCGAAGTTCGTGCTGATTACGGACACGCGCGCAAGCTGTTCCGGCGTATAATCCGCGTCAATGATGCCGTCGAAACTGATGTATTCAGGATATTTGCAGAAATCTTCCGGTGCAGGGACATTGCCTGTAATCGTGATTCTTATTGCCGCAGGATTCACGGACGGGTCGAAGACGTCAGGACGGCGGGAAAGAAGGGCAATCAATGCCTCCATCGCCGGAGCTGTCTCGGATTTGAGTTCCACCATGAGCTGAAGCGGCTGTCCGTTCGCGTAAGGCTTGCCGCCGTTGCGGTCGAACATCGTCACGGCAGGTGTGTAGTACAATGCTTCGAATGTCATGTCCTGCGAGAGGTCTTCCATCTCATGTCCCACGAGCAGGGTTCCGTCTTTCAGGAACACGTCAGCCTCAATGGAGTACACATTCTGCGCGTATGCCTGCCAGAAAGGGACATTGCGTGTGTAGTCATTGTGGGAATGGATAAGTACCGGTGCCTGCGCTGAGGCTGTCAATGTCATTGCCGTGAGGCATATGGCGGATATGAATTTCTTTATGGATATCATTGTGTCTAAATAATTATTCATAGTAAAGAGAGGTGCGGTCAATCGGGCGGAAATCCGTTTCGCCGGAGCGTTTCCAACCCCATGTAAGCTCCTGACCTTCATAGTCTTCGAAGTAAAGCAATGTAAATTTGTGGAGTCCTTTGTCCAATGCAATGCGTCCGGTAGCCGCCACGGCAGCGTGTGAGCCGTCATTGTCCACGACCTTCCTGCCGTCGATGTAGAGGACGCTTCCGTCGTCGCTCTTGGTGACGAATTCCCATACGGCCTTTTCAGGAACGCCGATGTAACCTTCGAATTCATATCCGAAGTAGTCCTCAACGCCTGCGTCATTGATGGAAGGTTCCGGCATGGTTCCGGTGCGGGTCACTTTGGACATGCACATTTCGGCCACGGATGCGAATCTTCCGTCATGGAAACGGTAGCGGACACCCTGTGCAAGTCCGGACTTCTGAACTCCCGGGATGAACTCCGCCTTTTCGACATTGAACCTGACAGTTCTGCTCGGGCGGAAGCCTTCGCGGAAGGTCCTGGCGCTGACGACGGTGCTGGCATCGAGTCGGATCGCGCCATCGTAAAGCATTGACATCGAATCAGGTTCCGAGCCGTCGAGGGTGTACCGGATTTCGGCTTCCTGGGTGGTCGTGCCGAGGGTGAAGTCCACAGAATCGATGAAGAGGCTGAATTCCGAGGTGGTATATGGCACGGATGCTTCTTCGCCGGTTGAGAGGGAGTAAGGGAGTTCCAAGTCAATGTTCTTGACAGGTTTTCTGCTCAATTCATATTCCAGGACGCCGCCTTCGAGGAGCTGCGCGTAAGTGATGAATGTAGTATTTAGAGGACGTCCGTTAAGGGTGACTGATTTTATATATCTGTTTCGTGCCGGATTGTTAGCCTTGATAGTCAACACTTTACCATTCGCCATAATCATTTCCGCCTCATCGAAGAGAGGGGTGGTGAGGACATATTCGCCCGTGCCCGGACACACGGAGTAGAAGCCGAGCGAGGACATTACATACCATGCCGACATTTGGCCGCAGTCTTCATTGCCGATAATGCCGTCCGGTGTGTCGTCATACATTTCGTCCAGCAGTTCGCGGGTGAGTTCCTGTGTCTTCCACGGCTGTCCGGCATAGCTGTAGAGGTATGCGAAATTGTGGCTGGGCTCATTGCCGTGGGCGTATTGGCCTTTGAGGCCGGAAACGTCGGAGACATCCAGCGTGAGTTCGTCGGATTCGAGGGTGAACAGGTCGTCCAATGCCTTGATGAACTGTTCCCTGCCTCCGAAGAGTTGGATGAGACCGTTCACGTCATGCGGAGCGAAGAATCTGTAGTGCCATGGAGTGGCTTCGGTATAGTCCCTGCCGGTGGAGAAAATGTCGAACGGCGTGGTGCGGCTGCCGTCGCGGTTCCTGCCCCTGAAGAAGGATGTCGAGCCGTCGAACACGTTCACATAGTTCGTCGCCCTGCGGTAATATTCTTTCGCAATGTCTTCATGTCCAAGTTCTTCCGCCATTCTGGCAATGCACCAGTCATCGTATGCGTATTCCAATGTCAATGACACGGCTTCTTTCTTCACGTCGGACGGAACGAAACCGAATTCATTGTACAGGACCGAGCCTTTCTTGTTGATATTGGAGGAGCGGACCATTGCTTTCAATGCAGCTTCCGCATCGAATCCGCGGACGCCCCTGAGGTATGCGTCGGCAATGACCGATACGGAATGATAGCCGATCATTGTCCCGGTTTCGCCTGACCAGAGAGGCCAGATCGGGAGTTCTCCTGATGCGTCATACATTTCCATGAAACTCAGTACCATGTCGTTCACGAATGCCGTATCTGTCAGTGTCTGAAGCGGATGCCATGCGCGGAAGGTATCCCAGATGGAGAATGTGGACCAATATTTACGGCCTTCCGGCATTGTTCCGATACTGCCGTCGTGACGGATGTATTGGCCGTTCACGTCGCTCATCACATTAGGGGTAACCTTTGTATGATAGAGTGCCGTGGCGAAGATTCTACGCTGTTTTTCGGTGCCGCCTTTGACGCGGATGCCTGACAGGGCTGTACGCCATGTTTCCTCGGTCTGTTCCCTGACTTGGTCGAAGTCGAGTTCAGGGACTTCGGTGTCGAGGTTCAGTTTGGCATTTTCGATGCTGACTGCCGAGATGCCGACTGCGGCTGTCAATGTGTCCGCATCCGGTGCAAATTCCAGAAGCGCCTGACGTTCAGCGTCATTGAAACTGATTATAGGGCGCGAGAACCTGGCGTAGAAATGGATTGCCTGGTTTTCGACCCAGCCTTGGGTGCGTCTCATGCCGCAGATTTCGGTGTCGGAGATCTGCCTCAACGAGCATTGGTCTACTTTATCATCGGACAATGCATGATTCAGGTCAATGAGGATGTACCTGCCGCTGCCGCTATAGATGTAACGGTGGATGCCGACATGCTGTGTAGCAGTGAGTTCCGCCACGAGTCCGGCTTTCGGGAGCTTCACTGCCCAATATCCCGGCTTCGCGGTTTCGTCCTTATGATTGAATGTGTAAGGGTCAATGCCATAGCGGGTTCCGCTTTTTTCCGGCGATTCCGCCGACGGGTGGAAGAGGATGTCGGCCAGGTCGGCGCATCCGGTACCGCTCAGATGTGTATGGGAGAATCCGATTATGGTATTGTCATCATAATGATAGCCGGAGCAGGCATCCCAGCCTTCCGTCCTGGTGTCCGGGCTCAGCTGCACCATGCCGTAAGGAGCCGCAGCTCCCGGATATGTGTGTCCGTGGAATCCTGTGCCGATCATCGGATCTGCCTCTATGGTCTGCTGTGCGCGGCCGCATGAGACCAATGCCATGATTATGGCTAGCGGAATTATTCTTTTCATCTGAAATTACATGGTTGTATGGTGCAAAATTACCGTACAAAACGTTTAACAACGCGGCATTTTGCGCAGGAGACTCCTCATATCGCGCAGAATTTAGAGTAAGATTCTCATGGTACGCAAGTTTCCGGACTTGCGAGACTATCTGGCCTTGTATTCAGACGGCGACATTCCCATAATATTGCGGAATACTCGGGAAAGGTTCTTGATGTCGGTGAAACCGAATTCGAAGGCAGCATCCGATACGCTGCTGCCGTCAGAGAGTCGTTCAGCGACCTTTTCCACCCTGACTTTCAGCACATAATTGTATATGGAGGTCCCCATCACCTTCCTGAAGCGTTCTTCCAGAAGGCGACGTGAAAGAGGAACCTGGCCGACGATGTCATCGACATTGACCTTATGGCTGATATTTTCGTGGATGTACTTGAGGACCTTGGCGATGTACGGGTCGTCATTGACGAAGATATCGGAGGACTGGCGGGTGACGATGTGCGTCGCCGGGACGGTGATGTCGTAGATTTCGGTCTGCCCGTACTTGAGGCATTTGTCGATGTAGCGGGCGATTTCTACCCCTCCTCTTTCGACATCCTGGTTTATCGACGAAAGTTTGACGGACGAAAGGTTGCAGATAGTCTCGTCGTTGTCCACGCCAAGTATCGCAATATCCTCAGGAATACGGAGTTTCGTATGGTTTCCGGAGAGGGACATGATTCGGCAGGACTCAGTGAGATAGTAGGCATGGTTGTCGTCGCAGGCCAGGATCGCGACCGGTTTCGGAAGGCTTTCGAGCCATTTCGCGGTGCCTTCGACGTCGTAGTTCCACATGTCGCTTTTCAGCATTTCCATGTCATAGAAGGAGTAGCCCGGGACCTTGGAGGAGATCACGTCAAGGAAGCCCTTGCGTCTGTCCTCGGACCAGTTAACGTGCTTCACGCCGTAGAATCCGAAGTTGCGGAAGCCTTTGTTAATGAAGTAGTCGGCTGCCATTTCTCCGGATTTGCGATATTCGCCACGGATGTTCGGGATGTCGGTAAACGGGGATTTGAAGTCCTGTGCCAGTACGAGGATGCCTTGTTTCGTGAAAAGGCTTACGTCATCTTGAGGGTTGAATTGTCCGATTACGGCGTCCGCGTGGTGAGTATAGGCGTATTCGACCACTGCCTTGATACCGAAGCGGTCGCGGATGGACAGCGGAAGCCGGCAGATGTTCCATGCTTCACCGACGCTCTCGGCATATCGTGCGATTCCGAGGAGCAGTCCGCGTGCATAGGCTTCCGCGAAGTCTGTCATATAGATGATGCTCGCCATTTCTTGTAATTGTCCATTGCTACGAAAAGCTGGTTACGGAAGGCGAACGGTGAGTCAATTCCAGGGAAGTCCAATGTTTGTCCGCCCGTGGTGGCGCTGAGTGTTCCATATCCGAAGATGCGGCCGCCAATGCTCTGGTGGAAGAAGATGCCTTCGCATTTGTCCAGTGCAATGTCTGACACACAGATGCTTATGAGGCCCGTCTTCAGGATGCAGCGCTTATCGGTGATGATGAATTCCGAGGTCCATTTATAGAAGAGTATCTTCAGGAATTTTATCAATGCCCATAGCAGGATGGCGAAGCCCAGGAAAATGTAGAATCCGGCGAGTTCGTCATTGTCCTGATGAATATATGCGAGCGCACCGGTTTCCGGGGCCAATGCGAAAATCAGAACGACGGCTCCGATGAGTGCCAGCAGCAATGCCGGGGCGAAATACCAGGCGCTTACATATCCTTTATATAGGACGTTTTCGCCGGGCAACAGTGTTTTGGATGTGTAACTCATTTGGTTATAAGTTTTTATACGGTTTATAATTTCGTAATGTCAATGAATCCGCCACGTTCGCGCTGTTCCTTGATCTGCGCCTCGAAAGCACGACGTTTTGAGGCATTGACCCGCCTTCTCGCGATGATGTTCGGGACAGCGACGCCGAGGGCTATGGCACCGATTATGAGGGAGGCATTGAGCCCGTTCACGCCGGCGGTGACGAAGTTGAACATTTGTTCGCCGCCGGTTCCCGGAATGGTGAAGAGGGAGAACAGGCAGCGGTACATCAGCACTCCCGGAACCATTGGAATCACGCTGGAGATGGCGATGACCTGGTGAGGGGTGTGGAAGACGTGCACGGCCTTGACGCAGATTATGGAAACGAGGGTCGATCCCGCGAGTGATCCGATTATACCGCCTTGCCCGAGGCTGAACGAGCAGTACATGTCCGGCTGCAGGCTGACCAAGTTACGGGTGCAGACAGCAATGATACCTCCTAGCGCGACTACCGGAAGCAGGCGTTTCGGGATATTGAAAATCATCGAGAAACCCATGGCCGATATGGCTGCCGCCGTGGCGTACATCCAATACGGGTGTTCCGGAACCATCGGTATGGACATGATGTCAGGTGCGAAGTGGAAGGCCCAGCTGCACACTTTCAATGCCAGCACGATACCGAATGCCATGCCGACCATCATCATGACTGTGTTTATGGCGCGTTCCATGCCGACCCGGAAATTGGTGTCGAGCATGTCGTCCACGAAGTTGATGAGCGGTACGCCCGGTACAATGAAGAGGGCGCATGCGAGCAGCGGGTGGAGCGGTGTCGTGGTCCATGCCGGGAGGTATGTCGTGATCCATGCTACCAATGTGGAGACGAACGCGGCAATGGCGATGGAGAAGTATTTGTTCACGCCGAGCTTGTTGAAGTATGCGCGGCAGTTGAAGCCGATGAATGCGGCCAGTGATGCGTAAAGGAATGCTGTCCAGTCGCAGCCGAATTGGATGCAGAATCCGCCGCAGGCCAATGCTGCTCCGGCTGATGTCACCAGTTGGTTGTAGTTTCTCGGTCTCGCAGCGATTTTTTCAAGTTCGGCTTCGTAGTCTTCCACCGAGAAGTGTTTCCTCACTGCCTTGTATGTCAGGTGGCTGATGGCTTCGATGGTGGTAAAGTTGATGCCGTCTTTCACGCGCTTCTGGAATTTCGTGAACGAGTGCGCCTCGTCGCTGTAGTTGACCATCAATATGTTATGGTCAATGAATATGTGCAGGTTGTCTTCATTGAAGCCGAGAAACAATGCGGCCCGGACCATGTTCCGTCGTATGCGGTTCGTGTCCGCCGAGCTTTCGAGCAGCAGTTGTCCGGTGCGCAGAAGCACGTCCAGTCTTTTCCTGAGCGAGAGCAGCTGGTTGGCGTCCGTGTTCTTCCTCAGGTTGGCTTTCTGGCTTCTGACATTGTCCATTTCTATGGCGTCGCGTCGTGTTTTCGGTTGATTCTGAATCGTATCTGTCATATTTCTTTCCGCTTTTCGCAATGTTGTTATTCCTTTCGTAATGTTGTTATTGTCACAAAATTACAAGGTCTTTCGCTTTCCGCAAAATCTAAAACGGATAAGTTTAACCATCCTACCGTCTCACGCGTCCTCGCTCCCGCGAGAATCTTTACCAACCTATTTGCATATCGAATATTAAATACTTTTCCGGGACTATCGCATTTGCATGTCGCATATTAAAACTGAACAAGTTGGCAGGGAAACCGCGCCGTTATTTTTCTGCTTATCTATTGAATGTCAGAGAATTACAAGCCCAAACCCCAGGAAACCGCACTGCCAACTCCCATGTTTTTTCATGAGACTTGGCAGGCACATATTGCTGTAACAGCATAATATTCAGTGATTTACCAAAATCATAGCCTGCCAACTTGTTCAGAAATTCAGAGCATACCCCGAAGCAATTGTCTGTCGATCTGGATAATCCTGGACAATGACGGCAGTGACACCCCGTAGCGTCGCCTCATCATTGATGCCAGAGAGATCCTTTCTTCCACTGACAATTGCGTCAATCTGCTTTTCCCGAAATGTTCTCGGATAAGAATATCCCTGGATGCGCACAATTCATTATCACTATATCGGCACTTGGCAAGAATCCCCGTATCCGCCTCAATCGAGGAATCATTGTTTTTAAGAACATAGTAAAGTAACTGCGACGGACGCAGGAAAATTCTCTCAACACTCTCATAATCAACATAGTCGCCAGGAAATATCATACCATTCTCATCCAGGCGCCATTCTGAAGAAAACCGGCAATGGCTTCTGGTCAGGCTCCTGACTTTCAAGACGGGAATGCTTCCGATTGACATCAAATTCCTTTGGGCAAAGGTCCGCGACGCAAAATACAAGTTGGCGGAACTCCAACGATATTCACCGGGAATGACTTGCACTCCGGCAGAGAGCGGATTCCGCAAGACATATGCAATAGCGCGGACACAATAATCCGGGTCCGATATTTCCTTACATCCTATATCCGCACCGTCAAGATTACGTTCCGCGCCATAGTTCTTCTTAAGATAGACTCCTAAAAGCAGTTTATAATATCGCATGAACGATTCCCCCTCATCTTTCGTGCAGTCAAGGATAAAATGGACGTGGTTATTCATAATGCAGAATGCAAGTATCTTCACATCAACATATTTCGACTTACAGATGGCGATGGCATTCATTCCATAAATATAGTCCTCATCAGATGAGAAAATAATGTTTTTCAACAGGCCGTTAGTGCAGAAATGATAGTACATGGTTTTTTCACAAAGTAACGAATAACTATCCGTGTTCAGAAAATGAAAACGCTTTTTCTAAAAAAACATGATTACAGATATGTGAAATAATGGTTTTAATTAACATAATAATTCAAGTTCTGAAAGTTGGTTTGCATTGATTGTGTTTTCGCGCAGGGATTGGTCTGTTTTTTACACCGGACATAATGTGTTTCACATCGGCCAGGCGGTCAGTTCCGGCGGAACTCACTCCGCGATGCTTCGTTCGACCCTCCTACCGTCTACTGCGTCCTCGCTCCCGCGAGAACTTGTATCCGGCAGGCACCTCCCACTTCCCGAGGCCGTGGGCTGGCCACGTCCGCCGGAACCGACCGCCTGCCCTGCTGACACTCTCCCATTTGCTTGATGACTCAATGAAGTATTAACTTGGTAATCTTTGCTCGCCTTTTCGGTCTACACCTTTTCTCCACTATCGTGGATGTCCAGCACATTTCTTCGATAAGAAATCACCCCCGAGAATCTTTCACAAATCTTTACCAACCTATTTTTAACACTCGCTAAAAAACTGAACAAGTTGGCAGGGAAACCGCGCCGTTATTTTTCTGCTTATTTATTGAATGTCAGAGAATTACAAGCCCCAGCCCCAGGAAACCGCACTGCCAACTCCCATGTTTTTTCATGAGACTTGGCAGGCACACATTTCTTTAACACCATAATATTCAGCAGTTTACCAAAATCATAGCCTGCCAACTTGTTCCATTTTTTTTGATTTATGTATTACGTTTTTCAAAAAGAATTGTATATTTGTGGCACTTTAAGGAGAGAGCTATGGATAGTAATCGTATAAAAGACATTGACGCACGACATGGTACGCAAGATGAGAACGGGAATGGCGCAAGGGATGCAACCATGCGAAAAATGGGAAAGGAGGTGCAAGACTTGGCTGGGGGCAGCAGAGAGAATGAGCGTGGAGCGCATAAAAACGGAAGGGCTCGTGAAGGAGCGCGGAATGGAATGCGTGGTGGCGCGCGACCGGGGGCAGGACGGCCGAGGGGTGACAGCAGGATGATTTCATTCCGTGCTCCGGGGGCATTGGCAGACGAATTGGAGAAAGTGGAGAACCGGACGGAATTCATAAAAAAGAGTATTGCTGAAGCCCTTCTAAAGAAAGAGAGGGTATTGAAGATTGCTGAAACGGAAGAAAACCTTGAACAAGGAGGAATATCAGTAACGGATATAAGGAGAGGCTGGAAGACAGAAACAGGAGGAGGAATCGAATCCGAAAAGAAGTCTGAACGGGCGGAAGATATTGGAAGGATTGGAGACGTCATTCCGGCCGGGAAGGTGGCGCACGTAAACATTCCTTTTTTCGATATCAGGGTCGTGGCGGGTTTCCCGGTACCTCTGGACAATGATGAAAAGTCGCAGGACATTGACCTGATTAGGATGCTTTGTCCGCATCCGGAGGCGTCATATCTCATACGGGTGAACGGTGATTCAATGATTGACGCCGGGGTGCTCAGCGGGGACATTGTCATCGTGGACAAGAGCAACCGGAATCCTTCGCCGCGGGAGGTAGCGATGTGCGAGCTCAATGGCGAATACACGCTGAAGCATTTCCGCATGGAGGACGGGCAGGGCTGGCTGGTCCCGGCCAATCCCGATTACCCGCGCATCCGGATCAGTCCCGAGGATGATTTCAGTGTCTGGGGCACCGTCACCTTCATAATCCACAAACCCCGCGACTAATGGCACCCCGAGGGGAGGGATTTAGGGTGGGGGCAACGTAGTAAACGCGCGAGGGCCGGAAACCTCCGCATCACCAAAAACATCCGAAATATATGATAGCACTCGCGGACTGCAACACTTTTTTTGCATCGGTAGAACGGGCCCTCCACCCTGGTCTCAAGGGAAAACCCGTATGCGTATTGTCGAGCAATGACGGAAATGTCATTGCCCTTACGACAGAAGCCAAGGCACTGGGAATCAAGCGCGGAGCACCATTCTTCGAAGTAAAGGACATCATCAGGAAGAACAATGTCGCCGTATTCTCCAGCAACATCATGCTGTATGCGGCAATGTCGGAGCGAGTGCAGAGCATCATGCGGAAGACGGTAAAGCACACTGAAAGCTACTCCATTGACGAACAATTCCTCTATCTGGACGGCTACGAAGAACATTTCGACATCGTGGAACTCATGCGCGGAATGATACGGAAAATAGCATTGTACACAGACATTCCGGTAAGCATTGGCATTGCCCCTACGAAAACATTGGCGAAAGTCGCGAGCAAATTCGCGAAGAAATTTCGCGGGTACCGCGGCGTGTGCATGATTGACACGGACGAGAAACGGAGGAAAGCGCTCGCGCTGGCTGACCTTGCCGACATTTGGGGCATCGGGCCGAGGACGTATGCGAGGCTGGTCGCGCTCGGAGTGCGGACGGCGTTGGAATTCGCGGACAAGGACGGCGACTGGGTGCAGCGGCATTTCCATAAGCCGGGATACCAGACCTGGCTGGAACTGAACGGCCGTCCGTGCATAGACACCACGGAGATTCTTCAGCGGCAAAGTATCTCGACATCAAGGAGTTTCGGAAAAATGATTTCCTCCGTAGAACAGCTCAAATCCTCAGTGGCCACATTCGCCGCCAGTTGTTGCAATACGCTCCGCGGACAAGACTCAGCTGCGGGATGCGTCAGTGTTTTCGCATGCAGCAACCGATTCCGGGAAGACTTGCCGCAATACGGGAACATGGCTTCCGCAATGCTCGGGATTCCATCTGCGGATACATTGGAAATCACGAAGTTGGCGATGAGGCTCGCGGAAGAAATCTACCGGCCGGGAATCCTTTTCAAGAAATCCGGCGTCATCCTTTCGCACATCGTTCCCGGCAGCATACAGCCCGTGCTGTTCGACACCGTCAGCAAGCGTGACGAGCGGCTCGAACTTTCGAAGACGATAGATAGGATGAATCACCAATATGGCGTCAAGACGGTCGGTCTCGCCGTCGAAGGCAGCGCGAACGAGGAGTGGAAGACCCGACGGGAGCACCTCACCCCCAACTACCTGACCGACATCAATCAAATAATGGTGGTCAATGTCTAATTCAAAATAGATGTTTGCAATATAAGAAATAATTCTTAACTTTGCAGCCGTTTCTGAAATTTGCTCAGGCAGATGGAGGGGACGCGGGAATCCGTGACGGATACCGGTGATTGTTTTATAATAAAAATTTTTTGCGAAATGGCTGAGTATTTAGAAGCTGAAAAGAAGCAGGAGATTTTCGCGAAGTACGGGAAGTCTAATACAGACACCGGCTCACCAGAGAGTCAAGTTGCTCTATTTTCCTACCGTATCAATCACCTCACAGAGCATGTGAAGAAGAACAAGAAAGACGTTGTAACCCGTCGTTCTCTTCTCCGCCTTGTAGGTAAAAGACGTCAGTTGCTGGACTACCTCCAGAGAGTTGACATCGAGAGATACAGAAGCATCATCAAGGAGCTTGGTCTCCGTCGATAACCGATAGGAAAGCAAAAGACCGGTTTCATCACTGGAGCCGGTCTTTTTTCAGCATTTATACGAGATAACCTCGCAAGAGCACAGCTCCCGCAAAAAGGCACAGCACCCGCAAGGTACGCAAACCATTCCGCCCGCAAGGGAGCGTGAGCCCTAAAGCCCGTAGGGCGACGGCAAGTCCCTACCCCGAGGGGAGGGATTTAGGGTGAGGGTAACGTAGTAAAAGCGCGTGGGCCTGGAAACCCCGCAAGAGCACAGCCCTCGCAAAAGAGCACAGCACCCGCAAGGGTCGCGAACCATTCCGCCCGCAAGGGCGTAGCGAACGAATATAGCATTCCGTTTCTGCATAATAACAGACCTGCTGCAGAACACGGGGACGATATATGAAGAAAATAAAAGAAAACACACTTCCATTGGGGAAGGCAGGTCTTTGAAACACTAATGAACATCATTAACAAGAAAATCGAATTATCCGACGGCAGGGTAATCGAAATCGAGACCGGCAAGCTTGCAAAGCAGGCTGACGGTTCAGCAGTCATCAAGATGGGAGGCACAATGCTCCTCGCCACCGTAACCTGCGCCAAAGAGGTAAAGGAAGGCACTGACTTCATGCCTCTTCAGGTAGACTACAAAGAGAAATTCTATTCAGCAGGAAGATTCCCTGGCGGCTTCATGAAACGCGAAGGCAAGGCGTCCGACTATGAGATTCTCATCTCACGCCTCGTTGACCGTGCACTCAGACCGCTGTTCCCGGACGATTTTCACCTTGAGGTTTATGTCAATGTAAACCTTATCTCAGCAGACGCAGACACCCAGCCTGACGCACTCGCAGGACTCGCAGCATCAGCAGCACTCGCATGCAGCGACATTCCGTTCGAAGGCCCGATCTCAGAAGTACGCGTCGCAAGGATCAACGGCGAATTCAAGATCAATCCTGCATTCAGCGAAATGGCAGACAGCGACCTTGAGCTCATGGTTGCAGCTACCTATGACAACATCATGATGGTAGAAGGCGAAATGAACGAGGTAAGCGAAGCAGACATGCTCGAAGCCATCAAATTCGCTCACGAAGCCATCAAGAAACAGTGCCTCGTACAGATTGAACTGAACAAGGAACTCGGCAAGGACGTGAAGAGAGATTACCCTCACGACGAGGAAGACGAGGATCTCAAGAAAGCCGTTCACGAGTTCTGCTACGACAAATGCTACGCCCTCGCCAAATCCGCAAAACCTAAGCAGGAAAGGTCAGAAGGCTTCGAGCAGATCAAGGCTGACTTCCTCGCCACACTTTCAGAGGAAGACCAGGAGGCCAAGGCTGCAATGGTAGCAAGATATTACAACAATGAGGAGAAAGCCGCAATGAGAAACATGATTCTCGACGAGGGAGTCCGTCTCGACGGCCGTAAGACTGACGAAGTACGTCCTATCTGGTGCGAAGTCGGCTACCTCCCATGCGCACACGGTTCTGCAATCTTCACACGTGGTGAAACACAGTCACTTGCAAGCGTTACACTCGGAACCAAGCTCGACATGAAGGAAATGGACGAAGTACTTGTCCGCGAGACACAGCAATTCGTTCTCCACTATAACTTCCCGCCGTTCGCAACAGGTGAGGCCAAGGCACAGAGAGGTGTAGGCCGCCGCGAAATCGGACACGGAAACCTCGCAATGCGTGCTCTCAAAGCAGTAGTTCCACTGGCTCCAGAGAACCCTTACGCAATCCGCGTGGTATCAGACATCCTTGAGTCAAACGGTTCATCTTCAATGGCTTCTGTCTGCGGAGGTTGCCTCGCACTCATGGACGCAGGTGTAAAGATCAAGAAACCTGTAGCAGGTGTTGCAATGGGCCTTATCACAGACAAGGACAGACCTAACGAAAGATACGCCATCCTTACCGACATCCTCGGTGACGAGGACCACCTCGGAGACATGGACTTCAAGGTAACCGGAACCAAAGACGGTATCACAGCTACCCAGATGGACATCAAGGTAGACGGACTTTCATACGACGTTCTGGCAAAGGCACTTGAGCAGGCACGTCAGGGCAGACTCCACATCATGGGCGAAATGATGAAGACCATCAGCGAGCCACGTGAGGACTACAAGCCATTCGTTCCGAGACTCAAGCAGCTCGAAATTCCTTCAGACTTCATCGGCGCCGTTATCGGAAAGGGCGGCGAGACCATCCAGAAGATCCAGAAAGAGACAGGTACCACCATCACCATTACAGAGGACACGGAGAGAGGAAAGGGTCTCGTGGATATCTTCTCCACAGACAAGGATTCCCTCGACAAGGCTCTCGCATGGATCGAAGGTATCTGCGCTGTGCCTGAAGTCGGCGAGACATACCACGGCAAAGTCGTTTCAATCCTCGATTTCGGTGCATTCGTAGAAATTCTCCCTGGCAAGGAAGGACTACTCCACGTATCGGAAATCGCATGGACCAAGACAGAGAACGTAGCTGATGTCCTCAAAGTCGGCGACGAAGTGGACGTAAAACTTCTCGAAATCGACGAGAAGACAGGCAAGATGAGACTTTCAATGCGTGCACTCACCGAGAAACCGGAGGGTTACGTAGAGCCTGAGCGTCGTCCAAGAGGTCCGCGCGACGATAGAAAGGATGACCGCAAAGGCGACAGAAGAGGCCCTCGCGACGACAGAAGAGGCAATCGCCGTGATGACAGACGTGGTCCAAGAGACGACCGCAGAGGTCCACGCGATGACCACAGAGGCGGCAGAAAGCCATTCGGTCCGAGACCGGCCGACGAGAACATTGAAGGAGCAGAGAATTTCAATTCTGCTGACAACTACGATGCTCCTGATTTCAATGTTTCCGAGAGCAATGATGAACTCTTCTAGTATATACGGATCTTAATCCATAATACATAATATGTTATAACACCCGGCCAAGCAATTTGACCGGGTGTTTTATTTATCAATATTTCAGCATTACCGCACTACCGCGACAGCATCAAATTTTTGACCGGCTGCGAAAAATTAGTTATTTTTGTAAGATATCTATTTATAAAAACAAACAGCAGATGATTATAGTAACAAAACCTATAGCACGTCAGCAACTTACCGATATGGCTCCTGAGTTTTTTGGAGACATGGTCAAGGCCGTTGTAGATATCGACATGAAGATATTGGCAATCAATGCTGAACTACATGCTGACTTGGAAAAGATGCTGATAGAGAATGGTTCCTTACAAGAATCTCTATGGGGAATAAACCTATACCCGGAAATGGAAGGAGACGATTTCATTGAATTCGATTCGCTTATCAATATTTCACCAAGAAGGAATAATTTCAGCAGAGATGTTGAAGATCCGAATATTCAGAAAACAATTAGAGACATTGTCAATCAGCTTATAATATGAACATTACATTACCGAAACCTCCTGACAAAGAAAGGTGGGGAAAAATGTCATTTGTAGAGCAGATGGCCAATATAAGCAGCGAGATAGGGAGAACCGGAAAATGGAAAATGAAAGGAAACAAAGATCTGGCGGAAAGTGCATTTATCCGGGCTTTGGATCTCATTGACGCAACGATTTCCGAAGGACGACGAAACACTGACGGCAGAAACGAAATGCTAGGTGAACTCTGTCGCGCCAGAGAACTTTTCTGTCAAGAATATTATTCAGATAATACGGTCGCCCTGCTTCCATCGGAAAAATATTTTGCGGCTTTTGCCAAGGCATACGCATACTCCAAAATGACAAAATAATTTACGCAAACTCGCGTACTACGACTTGACAAGTTGACGAACTTGCAAAACTTGTAAGTATGAAACGAGCATCAATAATCCGGACGGTCATATCATTGATTCCGATTGCAGTACTGATGATACTGCTGGCATTGAACATCAGCTTCTTCGGAAGCGACGCGATATTGGGCGCAAGCCAGGTTTCCCTTCTTTTCGCATCGGGCCTGTGCGTGTGGCTCGCGATGTGGCTTTTCAAGAAGCCGTGGGAAGACTTCGAAGACGCTATACGCAGCAACATCGGCGATGTCACCACCGCCATAGTCATACTGTTCATGATCGGAGGCATCTCGGGAACATGGACAATGAGCGGCACCGTGCCTTCACTTATATATTATGGTGTCCAGATAATCTCACCAAGAGTCTTTCTGGTAACGGCATGTATAATCTGCGCCTTCATCTCGGTGATGATAGGCAGCTCGTGGACAACCATCGCCACTATCGGAGTGGCATTGATGGGTATCGGCAAGGCACAGGGTTTCAGCGACGGCATGATTGCGGGAGCCATCATCTCCGGAGCCTATTTCGGCGACAAGATTTCCCCGCTTTCCGACACCACCGTCATGGCTGCGTCAATCTCGGGCAGCCCCCTGTTCAGGCACATCAAGTACTTGATGCTCACCACAGTACCGACATTCGCATTGACATTGACATTGTTCCTGATACTGGGATTCCTGCACAGCGGCAACGACTCGGCGCAAATCTCGGTCTATACGGAGACATTGGCCGCGAAATTCAACATCAGCTTGTGGACATTGATCGTACCGCTCGTGACGGGCATCCTGATCGCGAAGAAAATGCCGGCGCTGCCGGTACTGGGCATTTCAATGGTCCTTGCAGCGGTCTGCGCCATCATCCTCCAGCCGCACATCATCTCCGAAATCGGAAACAAGGCATTGGAATCAATGGGCATATCGACGGGCGAAGCCGGCGTGCTGTTCACCGGCATTGTCAAGACCGTATATGATTCAGTGTCAGTCGATACCGGCGTCGAAGAGGTCAACATGCTGGTATCGTCCAGAGGTATGCTCGGCATGCTCAATACAGTTTATCTGATTATCTGCGCAATGTGCTTCGGCGGCTGCATGAAGGCCAGCGGAATGCTCCATCACCTGGCATCGCTGATATTGCCGATGACCAAGACGCGTACGGGACTGGTGGCGTCCACGGTCAGCACAGGCGTAATCCTGAACGGCGTGATTTCCGACCAGTACCTGTCAATTATCCTCACATCGGACATATATAAGGACATCTACGCCAAACGCGGCTACGAAAGCAGGCTGCTAGGTCGCTCCGTAGAGGACTCATCCACAGTGACTTCCCCGCTTTTTCCATGGAGCAGCTGCGGTATGACCCAGGCGACGATCCTGAGCGTGCCGACCCTCGCCTACCTGCCATACTGCTTCTTCAACATCATCAGCCCGCTCATGAGCATCGCGATGGCCATGATAGGCTACAAGATTTACCGCCGCGGAGAGGCTCCAACCACAGAGGATTAGCACCCCATAGGTAAAGTCAATGCAAGAAAATTTCCCAAATCAGGGGAAATATGCCTATATTTATACGTTTTAATAACATTGACTTTAAATATGGACAAAATCATCGAATGCGTCCCGAACTATAGTGAAGGACGGAACAAGGAAGTAATCGACCTGATTGTCAAGGCGATAGCCGACACTACCGTAAATACGGAGCGCGGCGAAGAACGTGTAAGAGTTCTGGATGTAGACCCTGGAGAGGCTACGAACCGCACAGTCGTGACATTCGTCGGTTCACCGGAAGCGGTAATGGAAGCGGCGTTCCAGGGTGAAAAGAAAGCTGCCGAACTTATCGACATGAGGCAGCACCACGGAGCACATCCACGGTCTGGAGCCACGGACGTACTTCCGCTCATACCGGTAGCCGGAACGACATTGGATGAATGCGCCGGATGGGCACGCACTCTGGCGAAACGTATCTATGACGAGCTTGGAATACCTTGCTATTGCTACGAAGCAGCAGCATACACGCCTGAAAGACGGAATCTCGCAGTATGCCGCGCAGGAGAATATGAAGCACTCCCTGAAAAAGTCATTGACCCGAAAAGAAAACCGGACTTCGGACCCGGAGAGTACAATGAGACCGTGGCGAAAGCCGGCGCGACGAACGTGGGCGCGAGGGATTTTCTCATTGCAGTAAACTTCAACTTGAATACGACATCTACCCGCAGGGCTATGGCGGTGGCGTTCGACGTACGCGAGAAAGGCCGTCCCGCAAGAGAAGGAGGCAGCCTGACAGGAAAGATCCTGAAAGACGCGGAGGGCCAGACCGTCTGGATACCGGGAACGCTCAAAGGCTGCAAGGCAATCGGCTGGTACATAGAGGAATACGGCATCGCTCAGGTGTCGATGAACATCACTGACATAAACACCACTCCGCTCCACGTGGCATTCGAAGAGGTATGCAGGGCAGCTGCTGCACGAGGACTGCGCGTGACCGGAACGGAAATCGTCGGTCTGGTACCTAAACGCGTACTCCTGGAAACCGGCAGATATTATCTCGAAAAACAGCAGCGCTCGCTTGGCATCAGCGAGGACGAAATCATAAAAATCGCCGCCAAATCATTGGGCCTCAGCGACCTGAAGCCATTCAACCCTAGGGAGAAAGTCATCGAATTCCTGATGGAGGACGAGGCTGTCATGGCTGAGAAAGAAAGACTTATCCGCATGACACTCAAGGGTTTCGCCAGAGAGACCGCATCCGAATCGGCGGCTCCGGGAGGCGGTTCCGTATCTGCATACATGGGCGCGCTTGCAGCAGCTCTTGGCGCAATGGTGGCCAACCTCTCCGCCCACAAACGCGGCTGGGACGACCGCTGGAAGGAGTTCTCCGACCAGGCCGTAAAAGGACAGGACATCATGGAACGCCTGCTGAAGCTCGTGGACGAAGACACGGCAGCATTCGCCAAAATCATGAACGTATTTTCAATGCCAAAGGGCACGGAAGAGGAGAAGGCTGCACGCGCAGAAGCCATGGAAAAAGCTACGCTCTACGCGACACAGGTTCCGCTCAGGACAATGCAGACCGCATTGGAAGCCATGCCGTTGGCACTCGAAATGGCGCGCAAGGGCAACCCGGCATCCGCATCAGACGCGGGCGTCGGAGCAATCGCAGCGCTCGCGGCCGTGAAAGGTGCCCAGCTCAATGTCCGTATCAATGCTGCCGGACTGAAAGACCGTGCAATGGCTGACAGTCTGACTGCCGAGGCGGAGAAAATCGCAAAAGAAGCAGCGGAAAAAGAAGCGGAAATCCTTTCAGAAGTAAACAAAAACATCGGATAACATGACTGATTTTCAGAAACAGATACTCGAAGGCATCCCTTCGGAGCTTCCGGAGAAAAAGCCATACGACATGGCGATAAACCATGCGCCGAAGCGCAAGGACATTCTTACTGACGAGGAAAAGGTACTGGCTGTACGCAATGCTCTCAGATATTTCCCGACCAAGTTCCATAGCATTCTGGCAGAGGAGTTTGCACAGGAGCTGCATGACTACGGCCGCATCTACATGTACCGTTTCCGTCCTGATTACGAGATGTATGCAAGGCCGATCGACGAGTACCCGGCGAAAAGCCGTCAGGCTGCTGCGATAATGGCAATGATCCAGAACAATCTGGACCCGCGCGTCGCACAGCACCCGCACGAGCTCATCATCTATGGTGGCAACGGAGCCATTTTCCAGAACTGGGCGCAGTACCGCCTGGCGATGAAATATCTCGCAGAAATGACTGACGAACAGACACTTGCAATGTATTCAGGACATCCGATGGGTCTCTTCCCGAGCCACAAGGACGCTCCACGTGTAGTAGTCACGAACGGAATGGTGATTCCTAACTACTCGAAGCAGGACGACTGGGAGAGGTTCAATGCAATGGGCGTATCTCAATATGGTCAGATGACAGCCGGCTCCTATATGTATATAGGTCCTCAGGGCATTGTCCACGGCACCACCATCACGGTGATGAATGCGGCACGTAAACAGCTGAGGAGCAGAGGCATTGAAGGAACACAGGAAAACATGAAGGGCATGCTTTTCGTCACCGCCGGACTTGGCGGCATGTCTGGAGCGCAGCCTAAGGCAGGAAATATCGCCGGAGTAGTAAGCGTGACCGCGGAAATCAATCCGCTTGCGGCCCGTAAACGTCATGAACAGGGCTGGGTCGATGAGTTGCACGAAGACCTGGACGAACTCATGAAGCGCATACGTAAAGCTATGAGTGACAAGGAAGTAGTATCTCTCGCGTATGTGGGCAATGTTGTAGATCTCTGGGAAAGACTTGCTGACGAAGGCATTGACGTGGACCTCGGATCCGACCAGACGTCGCTGCACAATCCTTGGGCCGGCGGCTATTATCCTGTCGGGCAATCGCTGGAAGAGTCGAAGCGCATGATGGCGGAGGAGCCGGAGCGTTTCAAGGAGTGCGTGCGCGAATCGCTGAGACGCCAGGTCGCAGCCATCAACAGACTGACTGCCAAGGGAATGTATTTCTTCGATTATGGCAATGCTTTCTTGCTGGAGTCTTCACGCGCCGGTGCTGACATATTGAAACCGGACGGAAAATTCCGCTATCCTTCATACGTCCAGGACATTATGGGACCGCTTTATTTCGACTACGGCTTCGGTCCGTTCAGATGGGTCTGCATGTCCGAAAATCCGGATGACCTGGCGAAGTCCGATGCCATCGCGGTAAGGATTCTGGAAGAGGAGGCCAAGACGGCTCCTGAGGAAATCCAGGGCCAGCTCCGTGACAACATACATTGGATCGAAGAGGCCGGCAGAAACCATCTCGTGGTCGGTTCACAGGCTCGAATCCTCTATGCTGACTGCGAAGGCAGGACCAGAATCGCATTGGCATTCAACGAAGCCATCAGACGTGGCGAAATCACCGCTCCCATCGTCCTCGGACGTGACCATCACGACGTTTCAGGAACCGACTCGCCATTCCGCGAGACATCCAACATATACGACGGCTCACAGTTTACCGCAGATATGGCCATCCAGAACGTAATCGGCGATTCATTCCGCGGAGCCACTTGGGTATCAATCCATAACGGCGGCGGTGTCGGCTGGGGCGAGGTCATCAACGGCGGCTTCGGCATGGTAATCGACGGCAGCGCGGACTCGGACCGCCACATCACCGACATGCTGTTCTGGGACGTGAACAACGGCATTGCCCGCCGCAGCTGGGCCCGCAACGAGGGCGCACTCCACGCCATCACACGCGAAATGGGACGCACCCCATCATTGACTGTGACCGTTCCTGTCAATGCTGACGAGACATTGGTGCGCGAAACGCTTGGAAACATAAAAAACTGACAAAATATGCCACATAAGATTTCAGAAGAGACTCTAACACTAAAACAGGTAAAGAGAATCATTGACAATCACGAAGCACTTGAACTTTCAGAAAGCGCAGCACATGCGGTGCAGAAATGCCGCGACTACCTGGACAGCAAGATGGAAGACATCGGCCGTCCGGTCTATGGCGTGACCACCGGATTCGGTTCACTCTGCAACATCACCATCCCTGAAGCGGACCTTTCACAGCTCCAGCACAATCTGGTAATGTCCCACGCATGCGGAACAGGCGACACGGTCAGACCGGAAATCGTCAAGTTGATGCTGCTCATGAAGATACAGTCATTGTCTTACGGTCATTCAGGCGTCCAGATGGTTACCATCCTGAGGCTCATCGACATGTTCAACAATGATGTCCTTCCGGTGGTCTATCAGCAGGGTTCGCTGGGAGCATCGGGCGACCTGGCTCCGCTGGCGCATCTCTGTCTGCCGCTTATCGGAATGGGAGAAGTGCTTTACCAGGGCAAGGTCCGTCCTGCCGCAGATGTCTGGCAAGAACTTGGCTGGGAACAGATCAGGCTCCAGTCAAAGGAAGGCCTGGCACTCCTTAACGGGACGCAATTCATGAGCGCACACGCCGTTTGGGCATTGATACAGAGCATGAGACTCTCACGTTGGGCTGACTGCATCGGTGCAATGTCGCTGGAGGCTTACGACGGACGTATCGAGCCGTTCTATGAGCTGACTCATCTGTTGCGCCGTCACAAGGGTCAGCTGGAGACTGCGGACAATTTCCTGAAACTGCTTGAGGGAAGCGAACTTATACGCAGGCCGAAGCAGCATGTCCAGGACCCTTACTCGTTCCGCTGCATTCCTCAGGTGCATGGTGCCGTGAAGGACAATATCCGTTACGTAGAGTCGGTGATCGGCAATGAAATCAACAGCGCGACCGACAATCCTAACGTTTTCCCGGACGAGGACATGATTATTTCTGCGGGCAACTTCCACGGAGAGCCTATCGCCATTCCTATGGATACATTGGCTATCGCAATGTCCGAGTTGTCGAACATTTCTGAAAGGCGTATCTACAAGCTGATCAGCGGACAGCGCGGTCTCCCGATGTTCCTGGTCGCTAAACCTGGCCTGAACAGCGGTTTCATGATTCCTCAGTACACCGCAGCATCCATCGTGAGCCAGAACAAGATGCTTTGCTGGCCGGCTTCCTGCGATTCGATTCCGTCTTCGCAGGGCCAGGAGGACCACGTGAGCATGGGCTCGAACTCCGCCACCAAGCTCGTCAGGGTCGTCGACAATGTCGAGACAGTTCTCGCAATAGAGTTGTTCAATGCTGCCCAGGCACTGGAGTTCAGACGCCCGGGCAAGTCATCGCCTCTCATCGAGAAGCTTTTCACAGAGTACCGCAAGGTCGTACCGTTCGTGGATGTGGATACCTACATGCATCCGCTCATCATGAAGAGCATCGACTTCCTGCGTGACGAAAAGAACATTGTATTATAATAGGTCTACGGGGTCTTGTCATGAAAACATTGATAAAGGATATCGGGCAGATTGCCGGAATCGTGGAAGAAGGCATCCTTAGAAAAGAGGGTGCGGCGATGTCGGAAACCGGAACATTGGACAATGCATGGCTTCTGATTGATAATGAACGCATTGCCGATTTCGGGCAGATGGACGATCTTCCTTCGGATGAGGGTTGCGAAATCATTGACGCAGCAGGCGGTATGGTCCTGCCGGCATTCTGTGACTCGCATACTCATATCGTGTTTGCCGGCACTCGCGAGCAGGAATTTCTGGACAAGATCGAAGGACTTTCTTACGCGGAAATAGCAGCGCACGGCGGAGGAATTCTGAACTCCGCCGACCTGCTGCACCGCAGTTCCGAGGAAGAGTTGTACCGCCAGGCGATGTCCAGGGTCAATGAAATGATTTCCAAGGGCACCGGGGCAATCGAAATCAAAAGCGGTTACGGGCTTACCACGGAAGACGAATTGAAGATTCTGCGTGTAATCCGCCGGATCCGTGAAACATCTCCTGCCATCATCCGTGCCACGTTCCTGGGGGCTCATGCCGTCGGGCACGCGTTTGCAGGGCGTCAGGAGGAGTATGTCGACCATGTCTGCAAGGAGATGATTCCTGCCGTGGCCAAGGAGCATCTTGCTGATTTCATCGATGTTTTCTGCGAGGACGGTTTCTTCACGCCGGGCCAGACTGACAAGATTCTTTCCGAGGGCGAGCGTTTCGGCATGGGTGTAAAGCTCCACGCGAACCAGCTGGCAGTTTCAGGCGGTGTCCAGGTCGGAGTCCGTCACAATGCGCTTTCCGTGGACCATCTGGAGAGCACCACTGACGCGGAAATAACAGCCCTGAAGGGTCAGAAAACCATGGCCACAATGCTCCCGGGAGCTTCTTTCTTCCTCCGCATGCAGTACGGCCGCGCCCAGGATTTCATCAATGCCGGTCTGGGCATAGCTCTGGCATCGGACTACAATCCCGGTTCTTCTCCATGCGGCGACATGAGGACCATCATGTCCCTGGGCTGCATCCAGATGCGCCTTACCCCTGTCCAATCGCTCAATGCCTGCACGCTCAATTCCGCTTACGCAATGGGGGTCAGCGACATAGTCGGCTCCATCACACCGGGAAAGCTGGCGAATCTCATCATCACCAAAAAGATTCCGTCCCTCACATGGATTCCATACTGCTGGCAGACGCCATTCATCAGCAAGGTACTTCTGCGGGGACGGGAGGTTTAGAAATTGTTTCTTAGAATTTGAACGACACGCCAAGCGACACTCCGTAACGGTGCAACCCGGCAGATGCTGACTGATAGAATCCTGTCAAGCGTGTGCCGACGGTACGTGCGTGTTTAAGATTCCAGTCGCATCCCATTTCCAGCGAAGCTCCGAAGACATTGGAACTCAATATCTTGAAGTCTTCCTGCACCAGCCCTATGGGGATATTGTCATCATCCGTTTCCCTTCTTGAACATTGCAGGGAGGCATCCAGGTTTTTGCTGCCGTCGACGGAACCGGCAAAATCAAGTTCCGCTTTGGCAAGCCTTATCTGCCTGGAAATACGGGCTCCGAAATCGGCAGAAACGACTTTCATCTCTGACGATGTGGCCTTGTAGGTCTGCTCAAGACTGTTCCAGCCAGCCGTAGCCGTAAATCTCCATGTTTCATAGCCGTCACGCTTGAGCGCCACTCCCGCTTCCGCATCAACATCATGATTCACAGACACATAGCGCGCAGGAATTTCAGAATCGGTCACCCACGCATTGACATCTGACGAAGAATTGAAATACTGGACAAGTTCACGGCCGGAGCCACGAGACCCGTTATAGTCCGCAGACACATGCAGTCCCCAATTCGCCGGATCATACAGGAAACCGAACTTTCCGCGCCATGAATCCGTATAATATTTGCCACGGTAATGAGGCTTGTTGTAGTCGATGTCGAACACGGATTCCATGCCGTTCAAGTACGAAGCCTTGGCCGAGACAGAAACATCATTGCGTGTCAGAAGCCATCCGAAAACTGCGCCCAGACTGTTACCCTCATATTTCCTTTCACGCTCCGTAGTGCTGAAAATCTCGTAAGTATATTGCCCCAGACCTTTCAGCAGATACAGTTTCTGCGGTACGGACGAGTCATACAAGATCAGATTCGAGTTCTCGCGATAGGAATAATACGTGAAACCGGCCGAAAAGACGCCCGCGCCCCCTGCATTGAAGGACAAGGCCGGTTCAAGCCCGATTTTGCTCATGCCAGCCTGCGGTCTCGGGTCAATGTTTTTCGCACCGCGTCCTACATTAAGGTCAATGCCGATGCCGGCGGACAGTTTTTCGCAAATCTTCGCGGAAATGTCCACCCACATTGAATAATACTGTTTTCTCCAATCGCCTCCAGTGCTGTCGGCAATAACGTACGGCATGTCACGCAGCGGGTTGAAGATGGAGGAATATTGTATTCCGTTCTCAAAGGATTGACGGAAATCAAAGTTCCCTTTCAGATGGAACAGTCCGACCTGACGTTCTCCGTCCGCCTTGAAGAATATGCCATATTTGTCAGAAGCCTCCTGGGGACGATGGAAACTGCCAGATTCGACATCACCTCCTACAGCGGCACGGCCGAAGTCTGATTTCGCAGTGAATTCCATTTCAGACGCAATGGCATTCCTTGTCTGCTGGGCATGCAGATTTCCTCCTGCTGCGGCCAGGCATGCAGCCGCTATAATAAATATAATTCTAGATCTGCTCTTCATTCCGACAATGGTTTAGTGTTCACTTCGAAGTCTACCGTAGAGTTGTTGGTGTCCATAAATTTGGGAATTCCCACAGTTGATATGGTCTTGCGTCGGACACTGCATCCGCAATATGTCTTTCCTACGGTGGCATATCCTGCATCTATCTTCGGAGAAAAGCGTTTGGTAGACGTAGCCATCTCATTCTGGATGATATCCACAGCATCAGTCACATATTCATACGGAACCTTCAGGCATTTCCAATATTCCTCGCTTTCGAACGGGTCCTGGAATGTTTCCGGAAGCATAACTTGTTCAAATGCCGCGAACTCTTCACGAGACGCCTTGACCAGCACCATGCCCTGTCCGAAGACGCCGCTGCGCCACAGATACGCATAGTCCGGCCAGAATGCCATTTCCATATTAGGCGCAGGCAGGTCAGGGTATTTGTTCTCCGGGTCGACCACATATGCCTCATAATCAGCATTCGAGAGGTCCACCGGAGACGCCGGGTTATAGGAGGCATCCTTGTTGTGAGGTGCTGCCATGGTGGCGATTACTATAGTCTCGCCGGGCTGCACTTCCCTCTTCCCGTTACCTTCCACTATCTTCCAGACGCTCTGCAGGTACACATTCTTATATGCTCCCGCAGTTTCGCCAGGCCAAAGCGGTCCGGCTTCCCCCAATCCTCCATAGTTTTCGTTCATTCCGATATACAAATCCGATATGTCCACAGGGGCGTCCGAATTGTTATATATCGAATAGAATCCGTCATTCCTATATGAGCCGGAGGTCGGAGTCAATGATCCCGCATAGTAGAGTTCCTTGAAGATGACTGGGCTGGAATACACCGCGAAGAGCGCCACCACCTCGTTTTCCGGCGCAGCGTCAAGCCTGAGGATCAATGAGTTGACAAATCCTGCGATATGAGTTCCTTCCACTTTTCCTGAAACAGTAAGTGTATAGTGTCCGGGCATGACGCCATTCACATCGACAGTTCCGTCAAGGTTGCTCTTGAACACGTAAGTATATTGCTCGGTGGTATTCGTCATTGACACTTCCACCGGCTCCGGAAAATTCGCCGTCTTCCCGTATTCCATGTATTCAAGACGGAGCTTGAAATCCTGAACCAGCTGACTTTCAGGAGCATTGTCCCGCCAACACGAGCACATCATAGCCGAAGTCACGGCCAAAATCCATATATATCTTTTCATTGCAATCAGAATTTTACCCATGCCTCGATACCGAAGAATTGTGACGGATTCCTGGAACTGATATAAGATCCGGGATTCCTGCGGCTTTCTTCCAGAGGATTCGTCTTGAAGACATTGTTAAGGAAGAACGTGAAGCCGAAGTACTCTCCAATCTCCTTGGTAATACGCAAGTTACACAACCACAGCGGATTGTAGGACTCCTTGATGAGCCTGTTCGCCAATATCTGTTTCTGTATGTCAGGATTGACAGTATCATTCTCCCCGACAGGAACATACTTCAGGTTAGATGCGCTGAGGTATGCGACAGGGCGGATGTTGTCTGTTCCGAGATTCTCCTGGGTGTCAATCCAGATTGTCTGCAAAGACATTGAAATGACGAACCCGATTTTCGGGATATTGTGGATCACGCGCAGGTTCGTGGAGAATCTGGAATAACGGCTGCCGTCACCGGAGGCATATATTCCAATGTCCTTATACACGCCGCCCGAATCCGGACTTTTCTGGAAATAAGACTCGGAAGTGGAATACATGTCCGTACGCATGTACGCGCCATTGAGCACAAACGAGGTACGGATAGGCCGTATCTGTCCGAAATCCAGGTCGAACTCTATTCCGCGTGTCTCATCCACCTTGTTGTTCAGAGGTTTCATGTAACTGAGCACGACATTGGCAGAGTTTGAATATTTCAGCGACGGATATGTGCCGGTCCGGGATATTCCCTCGTACTTTTTGAGTTCGAATATGTGGAATGAGCTGCGGTCCAACCCGAAAGAGTACCCGTCAGTCAATTTTTCCTTGAATCCAGTCACGGAGAACCTCATGCCGGCAAGCGTAAAGTCGATGCCTATTTCGCTCTTCATGTTCTTGGCGATTTTCAATGACGGTTCAGATGTGTCGTAAACCTTGGTCGTAATCATACTGAGGGTCTGGTCCTCCGTCACGCCAGTCTGACCGATATTGCTGTAATTCACAAAATCGAAATACGCCTTGTCCGGGTAAAGGTAGACAAGCGGCGGAGCTTTCGAGGTGATTCCCCATCCTCCGCGGATTTTCAGGCGGTCAGGGATAATGTCGTATGAGGCATTGAAACGAGGCGAAACCGCATTGCGGCCCCCGGTCCTGCCTGGCTGGATCATGTCGAAACGGACACCGAGCTGAACTTTCAACTCCCTTTTCAGCAATGTCGCAGAAATATTGTCTTCAGCATATACAGAGAACTGGTTCAATGCCGGTATCTCGGTATATGGGCGCATGCGCAATCCCGATGACGGCGGCATGAGCGGGTCAAACACCTTTCCACGTCCGAAGTTCACATCCGTTTTCCATTCTGTTCCGGCAATGAGCTTGTTCCCGATGCCCCAGAATTCCGTGAACATGTTGGCCATGTCCTTGGCAAACACATTGAGAGGCTTGCCGTAAGTATGCATCTTGGTAAGGAATTCGTAAGGAAGGATGTTCGTAGATGCCTGGTATCCAGGCTTGTCCGTATTGGTAAGCACATTGCCGTCGACATCGGTCACAGGGCCGCTCACATTGGCTGCCACCGTGCCGTCCTTCATGGCGGAAGTCACCATATAGCCATAGTTTCCGCGCAATTCCTGGGTATATCCCGTCTGCTTGGAATATGATCCGGACAGATTGAATTTCAATGATTTGAGGAAATTCTTGTCCATCTGCCAGTTAACATTGGCATTGAACTTCACGCCCATGTTTTCGGACGAGCGCTTGCGCTGGTATTTCACGTCTGACGGGTCGAGTTTCTGCGCGTCGATATCCGAATAGAAACCCAAACCTGCCGTGGTCCGTATAGTTTCCTTGAAAGTCTTGGAATACAGCAGATTAGCGGTAATTCTCCGATATTGCTGATATTTGCGGCGTTCATCCGCCAACGACGACGCGTAGTCGAAGTCCGCACTCAATGCCCCGCCTTTTTCGCCGAGGCCAAAGCCCTTGCTGACAGAAGCTTGGGTCAATGTCGGATTGATCTTGGTCCTGATTTGGAACGGATACACACCTGCCTTATGGTTCACGATAATGACACCTGAGGTCAAGTCGCCGTATTCCACCGACGGAATACCCCTGATGACATCCACGGATTCGACATTGTCCACAGATATCTGCCTGAGGTCAATGCCGGTGCCGGCGGTAGAGGAATATCCGGTGGTCAATGTTCCGTTGACGGCAGTGTTTCCGACTTGAAGGTTGGCATTGTTCGACACCGGTGCGCCATTTACGACGACTGCCGTTCCAAGGCTGTTCATGGCATCGGAGCCGACCTGTCTGATCGTGGCCTTGGTGGCAGATGTCATGGACGGATTGGATGCCAGCTGTCCCGGAAGCAGTTCCATCACATCGCCAAGTGATGTGGCCTGGAGATGGTCGATGGCGGCTCGTGAAATCGTGGATGCGGTAGAGGCTCCCACTGAACTCGGCTTTGCGGTCACAACCACGTCATCAAGTCTGAATGATGATTCCGACATGGATATCGTTATGATTCCCATGTCTTTACGGACTTCAACTTCTGCCTTGTAGTCGACCATGCCTATCATCTGCGCGGTGATGGTCCATTTGCCGGCAGGTACGTTTTTAAGAACCAATGTTCCGTCTTCTGCCGAGGCAGCATATATTCCGCAGTCAGGGAATCCGGCCACGACTCCTGGAAGCGGTTCTCCCTTGGAGGAAATGCTTACCCTGACATCGAATTTACCCGGAGCGGCCGCTGCATTGCAGCAAACCACCCCGAGTAAAAACGTGATTATTAATATCTTGAGAAATCTTGTCACTTGCACGCGATTATTTCTTTACGCATCTGACAGGGAATGCCAAGGTGAGCGGGTTATTCTTTTTGTAAGTAGGGAAAAGATTATATTCAAATGAGTTAACCCCTTCACTAGTCTTCACGCCGCTCCAGAAGTAATATGCGTCTGGAAGATACAGGCCCTCTTTGCCCTCTTTGCCGAACTGTCCTGAAGCAGGAACCAGCATGCGGTTGAACAACAGCTCTGCTGCTTCATATTCTTCCCTGGTAACCATGTCATAATCGTACAAAGCAATAGCTTCCAACTTTTTACCTATAACCTTCATCTGATCATCATCAGGAAGGCCCCATCCAATCGGGCAAGGAGTATTTTCCGGCTTGCTCCAGTCTGCAAAGCCCTTGCTGTCAGCACTCCAATTGGCATCGTAGTTGGCATTGACCTTGGCGTCACCTGCAACAGCTACAGGGGTATTCTTTCCCCACTGATAGTAATTTCCAACCTTCAATACTGCTGATGCTCCCACATTTCTGTCCAGCATCTTGAATCCGTATTCCTTAGTAAAGTCCAGAATCTCATAGCGTGCGATCTGAGGTTTGACTGTAATGACACAAGTAGCGGTCTTTCCTGCAGCAGATGCGGATATTGTCACAGTTTCTTCATTTTCAATATCTTTTACAGCGAATGCAATCTTGCCATTTTCATCAACGGTTATAATTTCAGGCTTGTCAGAAGTCCAGGTAACTACAGTACACCCACCCATCAAAATATCAGAAGGTGAGCCAGTTACAGACAGTTCAGGGAGAACTTCATCAGTAAATTTGGTAACTGTTTCAGGGGTAACAGTAAGAGAGTCGAGCTTGACTTCATCTTTCGAGCATGCTGCAAAAGCCAATGCAACAGCTGCTGTCGGAACGCCGCCATGACGTCAGCGCATCCCCACCGCCATTGTCCAGATCTTCAACAGAATTTTGTTCCGCGAAAACGTTTTAACCTGCACAAAATGCATTCAATGGGGCGTTTTGTTCCGCGGAAACGTTTTAGGCGGAACAAAATTATGATGATAAAGTTTCACAAGGAGGAAACGTCGCATTTAGTGCTGGCTAGGACAATGTACTTCCATCCTTCGAGATCTGGAATATGGGCTGATGGTAATTTTTCTCTCGTTGCTAAAGAGGAGAGCAACAACAAAAAAAAGACACCTCGGAAGAAAACCGAAGTGCCTTGTGAAAGTGGAGATAGACGGAGTCGAACCGACGACCCTCTGCTTGCAAAGCAGATGCTCTA